>JACCDH010889205.1_pt1 | contig 15719 bp, 15 predicted proteins | sample 7442481 | NCBI WGS metagenome assembly JACCDH01 (sample SAMN15323433, study PRJNA562643) | freshwater metagenome | isolation source: river surface water | place: USA:Blue River Watershed | collected 2017-08-15
CTAAATCAATTTTTCTTTGTAAAATATCTTGTTTATCTGTTAAAACATCATTACTTGAAAATTTTAAAGTAGGAATTTTCTCTTTTTCTATCCCTATTACACCAGTTGATTTTGTTTCCATAATTTATAATTTTAAGCCGTTACACAACATAAGCAAAGTTACGTTTAAGTTAATTAAAACGTTATATTTTTTTACAATTTTATTTTATTGTTAATAATTTTTTGAAGTTTATCAGATTTTTGAGTACCTATCAAATAAATCAAACCATGTTTATCTATTAACTTAAGTGCATATTTTCCATGTGTATAAAACTTAATTTTTCCTCTAACATGTAAATTATAAATAGGGCGATTAAGAAGCAATTTAGAATATTGCACCTTTTCGCATGATACAATATCCTTTAAATTCAATTTAATAATTCTTGCATTAAAATATCCCGATATAATCAACCAATGCTCAATAATTAATGTTTTGATATGCAAAACAAAAAAGAATAATATAGAAATAATTAAAATAGAAATTCCTAAAATTAAAAATAAGTTACTGGTATTATCATTTAATGAACTTGCAGATGTAAAAAAAGCGGTAATACAAGCTAACGCAACAATTAACCTAGTTGTTAAACTAAATAAATTAAATCCTAAATATTGATTTTCTACAAACTCTAAATCTTCGTTTTCCATGATATTTGCATCATTAATTTTGTATTTGTATTTACTACAAATCGTTTATCTACTCTGTGTCCAATTATTGCAACAACATCTTCCTGATGCATCAACAACAAGGTATTTAATTTTTCCTCCTCGTTTAATTTCACATCGTTAAACCAATCGCTAATTTTTTTCTTTCCCTTTAATCCAACAGGATAAAAAAAGTCTCCTTGTTGCCAAAATCTAATATAAACATCGCTTGAAATAAGCGATGCATCCACATAAATTTCGCTCAAAGGTAAACTAAATTGTTGTGGAATTTGTTGTGGATTTATAATTTTTTTAGATATTTCGAACTGTATTTCTTTTTGTTCAATTGGGTACAAATGAATGCCTTTATAGGATGTCCAAACTTGTTTCCCCTCAATACTCAAAAACTTTTTGGAACTTGTTTTAAGTAAACAAACTTGCAACAATTGTTGGAAATTTTGCCAAGTAAAACCATTTTCACTCATCCATTTCCAAATAAAAAGTTGATAGGTTTCGATTTTATCAAAAGGAATAAACATTTTTTCACCCAAACCATTCATCCAATCCTGATAATTGCTATTTATATAATTGTAAACCAATACATTTATTTCTTTAAACTGACTAAAAGTTTGTTCCAATGAAGGATTGATTTCCTTTAATACAGGAATAACTTTTAATCTGATTTTATTCCTACTGTATTTGGTGGAAGAATTTGAGGAATCCTCCCGATATGGTAAAGAATTAGTACTCGCAAAGTCATAAATATCATCCTTTGACACATGTAACAAAGGACGAATTATGTTATCACGCTGATAAGGAATACCTGTTGAACCAGCTAAAACATTTGCATTACACCAATTAAACAAAGAAGTTTCCATATCATCATTTAAATGATGCGCAGTAGCAATATAATCATATTGATATTGATTACAAATTTGTTTAAAAAAATCATATCGTAACACTCTAGCTACAATCTGAATACTTTTTTTTTGCTGTTGAGCAATTTGTAAAGTATCAAAATCACTTTGGTAATATTCTACTTTTAACTGCTCACTCCATTGTTTACAAAATATTGCATCATCATCCGATTCCTTTCCTCGTAAACCAAAATTACAATGCGCCAATGCAATATTAAACCCTTGTTGACTCAATAGATAACTTAAAACAACAGAATCCACTCCGCCACTAAATGCAAGTAGTATTTTTTTATCCTTTGGGATATTTATTTTAAGCCCAATAGATTGCATTAAAATTGTAAATCTTTTAAAATTTTTTCAACCTCCTCCTCCGATGCCTTTAATTTTACCGAGCAAATTTGCAACAATTCGCTTGCGCGTTTTATTTTAGTAGCCAATTCATCTACTTCAATATTGTCGTTTTCAATTTCTAATACAATTTTTTCTAGCTCGTCCATCGCTTTGCTATATTTTAAATCATCTTTTGCCATTTGATACTCTATTTAATTATTTGTTCACCATCTTTAAATACGATGGTGAAATTTTGATTAGGATTAAATTCTTGCTTGCTTTTAACTATTTTTTGTTCTTGATTTTTAACCAAAACATACCCCCTATTTAATACATTTTGAGGGTTTAAATACTTTATAGATTGTTGATGTTTTTGTAATATATTGTGTTGTTTTTGAACAATTGAACCAAAAGAATACCTTAATTTTTGCTGAATATTAGTTAAGATATGTTGTTTAGATTGATTATTTTGGCTAATAATATTGTTTAATTTTACAGGAATGCTTTGAAGTAAAGATTGGTTTTTGGATATTTTTTGAAGGCATAAATGACTTAATTCTTCTTTTAAATCATTTACTTTTTTATTTTGACGTTTATTAAACACCGAACTCTTTTCCACCAACATCAAACCCAATCTATTGATTTTTTGTTTATTACGAACAATTTTTTCTCTACTAATTTGCTCCAAAGCATCTTTTAAACCAGATAAATACTCGTAAATATCTTGAAATTTATTGATGAAAAATTCCGCAACTGCCGTAGGTGTTTTTAACTTAGTATGTACAACATCATCTACCAAAGTATGATCCCGATCGTGCCCAATTCCACTTATAACAGGCAAAGAGCACTCGGCAATACACTTACACAATTCATAATTGTTAAATCCATTTAAATCCATACTAGCCCCACCTCCCCTAATAATCGCAATACAATCAAAATCATCTTTTTGATTTTGAATCCTTTCGATTTGATGTATGATACTGGTGTAAATTTGCTCCCCTTGCATTGTTGCTGGAAACAAAGTAGTTTGAAAAACAAATTTTTTAGGATTATGATGCAATTGATTTAAAAAATCTTCCCATCCTGCTGCATTCTCAGATGAAATTACCGCAATTTTTTTTGTAAAAACAGGCAATTCCAATTGAGCATTTTTACCTATCAAACCCTCTTTTAGTAAGCGATTAAATATCTCTTTCTTGTTTTTTTCATGATCACCTAAAGTGTAATTTTCATCAATATTTTTAATCACCAAACTAGGACCATAAATTTCATGATACGTAACACTAGCAGAAAACAATATTTTTAAACCATTTTGTAAGCTCGTCCCTGTATTTTTAAAAAATTTTTGAGCGATTTTTTGGTAATTAAAACTCCAAATATTCGCACGCATTTTTGCTACTATTTGATTGTTTTTTTTCTCAATCAACTCCAAATAACAATGACCACTTGCCGAGTTTACTTTTAAATCTGCAATTTCAGCAATTAGGCTAATATCTCCCATGAAATTACCTTCAATAATTTCTTTAATTAAGACATTTAGTTCTAACAAACCAATTGCAGCATTGTTTTCCATTAGCTATTCCAAATTTCCCAAGCTTTTTCTGCTTGTAATTGTAACATTGCCAATCCATTTTGTACTGCAGCACCTTTTTTTGCACCATGTAACATAAATTTTGTTTCTGCTGGATTGTATATCAAATCGTATAATAAATTATCTTTTTCTAGTAATTCGTAGGGTATATCCGGACAATCATCCACATTGGGATACATCCCCAAAGGTGTTGAATTTACAATTACTTTAAACTTTTTAAACACATCACCCTCTAAATCACTATAATTTAATTCATTATTTTTTTCGGGATTTCTAGATACATACAACACCTCTAAACCTAAATTTTTTAACACATATTCCACAGCTTTTGCAGCACCTCCTGTTCCTAATATTAAAGCTTTGTGATGATTAGCTTGTAACAAAGGTTTTAAACTTTGATGAAAACCATAACAATCCGTATTGTGCCCAATTAATTTAACTTTACCTTGGTTACGAATAATTTGAATTGTATTTACAGCACCAATATTTTGGGCTTCTAAAGACAATTCATCTAAAAAAGGAATTACTTTTTCTTTATACGGTATCGTTACATTTAATCCCCATAAATCTGGATTATCACTAATTATTAATGGAAAATCATCAATAGAAGGAATTTCGAAATTTTGATACACACAATTTGAAATATTTTCCTTACTAAATTTTTCGGCAAAATATTTTACCGAAAATGAATGAGATAAAGGATAACCAATTAAACCAAAAACACGCATAAAAGTTAATATATATTAATATTTTAGTTTGTACAAAACACATTTTTACTAAAAAATGTTTCCTATTTTAACATAAGATGAATTGCAGTATTTTTTGCAAAGCCTTAATTTTACTAAGGTAATAATTTATAATTTGTATTAAATAAGATATAATGTAAAATTTCTAAACAAATTTAAGTTATTTGTTAAAACAAATATTTAAGGCAACAGGGTTATTTTATGAATCTTTTTTTATATATCTTTGAATAGAAATTTAAAAATTATAAACATAAATTATATCATATGAAATACTTATACATTGTAGCAGCTTTTTTATTTGTAATGTCGTCTTGCAGCAACGAAAGTAACAATATAGATACCGCTAATAAAAAAGTAGATTTAACTATTGATGGTATGATGTGTTCCATGGGTTGTGTTGCTAGTATTAAAAAGAAGCTAGCTAGTGTTGAGGGGGTTGTTGAATTTGAAGTTGAATTCGATGATAAAAAAGCAAGTATAGTTTACAATCCAAGCAAAATAAATACGGATGATTTGGTTAAATCCATTGAAGATTTACACAGCGGAATGTATAAAGTAACAGATGTTAAAGAATTAAGTGCAGAAACAGTAAATCAAAAATCAAACTCAGTGAAAGAGAACAGCTCAAATTCCGAAAAAGCAATACAACAAGATATTAAAGATTTTCATTTTAAAATACCCAATATATTCTCGATACTATACAATCTAATCAATAAAATTTAAGCAAAAAAAGCCGCAAAGTAAATTTTGCGGCTTTTTAGTATCCCAATCTTTTATGAACAATAGCTTCAATTTTATCAATTAAAACATTGGGTTTATAGGTTCGCCAATCCAAATCATCCAACTCTCTACCCCAAATTACATATTGATCCAAAGCTATTTGCTGCATTTCCCGTAAAACATGTTGATGAAAATTGACAGCTACAATCCAGCCCTCTTCAATTTCATCCATCCATTCCTCGTAATAACAATCATCACTATAATGAAAATTTAAAACGTTTTCGCCTATTAATACAAATTTTGTAATCCCATTCAGTATCAAATGATCAATGATATCTCTTTTAAAAGTCATAATATCATTATGAATACAATCGTTCCACTCCCCAATCAACTCAATAATTGCACAACTACTATCGTAATTTGCATAAATAATTTTAATAAATAAGGTAGGTGAGCCGATATTATCCCATTGTGGGTGAATGTAATGATTATATATTTTATCCGAAAATTCGAATTCGCTATACTCATTTAAATAAAAAGGCGACAAAGAATCCTCCTCAGAGATATAAATATGTCGCCAATTATAGTAAGGTTCAATCGTATGCATTATTCACCCAAAAAAGCTTTATACATCCAAACCAATTTTTCTTGTTCGCGGATATAATCGCTCATTAAAGCATTAGTTCCTTCATCATTTGCTTCACCAGATACAGCAAGCAATTTACGTTGTTGAACAATAATAACTTTAAACGATTCTAAAATTTCCTTAACCGCTTTTTTACCATCCGACACCTCTTTGGTTTCCTTAATTTCAGCCGTTTTTAAATACACCGAAAATTGATGATTAGGCGTTTCACCAAGGGTTAAAACACGTTCGGCAATTTCGTCAATTTTTAAAACCAAATTATTATATAGTTCTTCGAACTTTACATGTAATTCGAAAAATTTTTCACCTTTAATATTCCAGTGATATCCTCTCACGTTTTGATAAAATACTGAATATTCGGCTAATAAAGATTTTAAACCTTTGGCTAATTCCTTGCTCTTTTTTTCGTTTAAACCGATGTAATTCATAATAATTTATTTTAAGTATATATTAAATATGAATTTACGAAGAATGTTGGAAAATAAATCATCTAAAATATCAATCAAAATAATATATATATAGGAATTGATTATTCCTTAAATTATTTTCCAAAATTTTAAAACAGATAAAGTAATTAAAACCAATAAAGAAGCTTGGATAATGGAATTAACATTTAAATCCGACTGATTAATTTTAACACCATAATACGCCCCTATTATTTGTCCGATTGCTAAAGAAATTCCAATTTCCCAGTTAATTAAGCCCCCATTTGTAAATAAGATTAACGCTAAAATATTAGCCGAAGTTATTACAATTAATTTAATAGGATTTAAAGCCGTATAATTTTGTTGTAGTAAAATTTTTAAAATAATTAACAATATAACACCAGCACCTACTTGAATAAAGCCTGCATAAAACCCAACTAAAACAATAGCTAGATATATTAAAAACTTGGGGAAAGTGTGCTGTTTTCCTATTCTCTCTTCGGGTTTTAACCAAACTACAAAAAATAAAATAAAAAATACACAACCTAAAATAAACTCAAAACCATCTTTACTTATTTTTAAAGCCGTTAAAGTACCAAATAAAGCGCCTACAAGCGATAAAATAATTAAAGGTAAACTTAACTTAAAATCTAAAGAACTCTTTTTATTAAATTGATACGCTCCAGATAAGCCAAATAAAACTATACCTATTCTATTGGTACCATTTGCAACATCCGCAGGAATTCCCATTAAACTCATTATCCCTAAAGTTAAAATAGAACCCGAGCCAGCTAAAATATTAATAATACCAGCCACCACTCCAATAATGATAAATAAAAAATGATATGTTAAACCAAACTCCATAGCAAAAAAAAACTGGATATTTTCGTATCCAGTTTTTAATAGTTAAAATTATATTATTTCTTTTTTAGATTTTGTGGTACATTAATTTTATTTACCACATTATCCATACTACCATCCTCGGATAAAACCTTTAATTCAATCCTCCTATTCAATTGTCTTCCTTCAGGGTTATCACTTCCATCATCATTCGTATTTTTCGCAATTGGTCGATCTGAACCAAATCCAACCGTCTCAATTCTTTTTGAATCAACACCATTTTCAACCAAAAACTTTTTCACACTTAAAGCCCTCCTAGAAGATAAATCTTTATTTAATTTAGCATTACCTTTGGAATCCGTATGACCCGATATCTCAACACGAATAGATGCGTTTTTTTGTAATAACTTTTTTAATTTAGCTAATTCAATTTTAGAATCGGGAGTTAAATTATCACTATTAAAATCAAAAAACACATTATTTAATACTATACTTTCATTCGCTCTAATAGGCGCTAACTTTATTTCGCGCTGAATAGTATTGTATGCAGAGTTTTTAGGAACAATTAAATTTTCCGAATTAAACAAATAACCACTTGCTTCATAACTTACATTATAATTTTTACCTGGAGGTAAAATAAATAAATATTTACCAGTTTTTTGATTTGGACGAAAAACACCTACTAAATCACCAGTTTCATTATCTGTTACTATAATTTGAGCATCAGGTGGAACAGTATTATTAGCATCACCAATGCTAAAGGTACCACTCATTACTGTTAAAGGTTTTTCTTCAACTACTTTTTTAATTTCCAACATATAAATATCCTTATCACCTTCACCATCTAACTTTGCAGAAGAGTAGTACGCTCTTTTACCATCTACTGATGTAACATAAAAAACATCATCATCTGTAGTATTGATTGGATATCCAACATTTTCTGGTTTTAACCAATTTCCTCTTTCGTCTTGTACTGTTTGTAAAATATCAAATCCTCCCATCGATTCGTGACCGTCTGACGCAAAAAATAAGGTTACACCATCAGGATGAATAAAAGGAGATCTTTCATCTCTATCAGAGTTAATTTCTTGACCTAAATTTTGAGCAGTACTCCATTTTCCATTAGGCAATTTAGTAATTTTATACAAGTCAAAACCACCATAACCACCTTTTCTATCCGAGCTAAAATAAATCACAGAACCATCAACATTAAAACAAGCATCCACCTCAGAAGATTTAGAATTTATCGCATCAAAAGGAACAGGCTCCATCCATTCACCACCCTCTAATTTAGAATAATAAATATTACCATTAGGTTCTTCAAAACAACTATATAATAATAATTGCTGACCATCGACAGATAAACTTACAGTTGCTTGGTGAATTCCTGGACGATTTATTCTTTGAGAAATTGGAACAGGAACACTCCATTCCCCTTTTGCATTTTTTTCGGATATATAAACTTGTTCGTAAAATTTATAATCATTAGGATCTTTTTTATCCCAATCATTTCCCCTTCTAGATGTAAAAATTAATGTTTTTTCATCTGCAGATAATACAGGGGCATAATCAGGAAATTTACCATTAACAGCTTTCCCTAAAGAAGTTACTTCAATTTCAACTGGATATTTAACTAAATTTTTACCAGTTTTACAATATGCAATTTCTCTTTTTAAATCTTTTCTTTCCTGTTCATTCATATATAAACCCATCAAGTTTTCATACTTTTCAAAAGCAGCTAAACCCTTATCAAACTCATAATTAATTCTGTAGGCAATTCCTAACAAATTATAAACATCAAAAGGTGCTAAACGATTTTTATAATTTTGATAAATAAAACCATTCATTGAAGGAACTACTGAATCAACCGCTTGCCTAAGATATGTTAAAGCTTTGTATTTTTCATTCATACTATTCAAATAACAATCTCCAATAGCAAATTTCAAAAAAGAATTTGTTGGATCTTGTTCCAAAAGATTTTTAAATATAACTAAAGCTTCAATGAAATCACCTTTACTATTCCATAAATACGCAGCCTTATCGAAGTCTTTTTTATAATTTCCAGTAAATCTTTCTTGGGCATTCAAAATACCAAAAGTCAAAAAAGTTGATAGTAAAATAGATAAATATTTCATAAACATAAATTTTGTGCGCTTCAAATATAAAGCATTAGTGTTGGATTATAAAATTTTTTTTAATCTCAAATAATATTAAAATTAAAACATTAGCTATTTGAAACAAACAAAAAGTTTACCAAATATTTCTATTGTAATCAAAAGCCTCTAAATAATCTGATACTCGTTTTAAAAAACTCCCCCCTAACATACCATCCACCACTCTATGATCGTAACTCATCGACATAAACATTTTATGACGAATAGCAATAACATCGCCCTCTGGCGTTTCAATAACAGCAGGTTTTTTTTGAATAACTCCCACAGCTAAAATTGCTACTTCTGGCTGATTTATGATTGGCGTACCCATAATATTACCAAAAGTTCCTGCATTGGTTAAGGTAAAAGTACCGCCAGAAACATCCTCTTGCGTAAGTTTATTTTTTCGAGCCCTATTGGATAAATCGTTTAATTGACTAGAAATTCCAATCATATTTAATTGATCTGCATTTTTTATAACAGGTACAATTAAATTTCCTGTAGGCAATGCTACAGCAACCCCAATGTTTATATTTTTCTTTTTAATAATTTTATCCCCATCTATTGATATATTTACCATAGGAAAATCTCTTAGAGCCTTTGCGATAGCCTCAATAAATATAGGTGTAAAAGTTATTTTGTAGCCCTCTTTTTTGGTAAATTCATCCTTAATTTTATCGCGCCACTTTACCAAATTGGTAACATCAGTTTCAACAAAAGATGTTACATGTGGTGCAATTTGTTTAGAGTGTATCATGTGTTTAGCAATCAACTTTCTCACTCTATCCATTTCTATAATTTCATCGCCTCCTCCAATTACAACTTGGTTTGAAGGTTTAACTTCGGTGATTTCAATAATAGATTTTTCGGGATGTACGATTGAGGTTTCATTTTTAGATAATCCATTTTTAAGATAATCCAAAATATCATTTTTGGTTACTCTATCATTTAAACCCGTTCCTTTTATTTTATCCAGTTCACTTAAACTAATATTTTCTTTTTCGGCAATTTTTTTAACTAAAGGAGAATAAAATCTTGAATTGGAAGAATGAAATTGATCCGAAACAACTTCATAATCAGGCAAACTTACTACAGAGGGTTTATCTTCTACCTTAGGAGCACTTAATTCTACTGGAGCGCTAGATATTTTTGTTTCAACGGATACCTCTCCTTCAATTTCGATAACAGCAACGGGAGCACCCACTAAAACTACATCACCTACTTTACAAAGTTTTTCAATCAAAACACCCTTATGCGTAGACGGTACTTCAGAATCCACTTTATCCGTAGCAATTTCCAACAAAGCATCTTCCACGTCAATTACATCTCCCACCTCTTTTAACCAAGAAGTAACAGTAGCTTCTGCAACACTTTCCCCCATTTTAGGAAGTATAATTTCTACTTTCCCCATTTTTTTATATTAATGTGATGTTTGCAAATGTATAAATTTTTAAAGAGATTTAAAATAATTAAAATTAGCCTTAAACAATATACATCAATTATTTTTTAATCCCTTTAGCAAAATATTTAAATCATCCGTTACTTTATAGTCGTTTACGTACTTTAAATTCACTGTTTGAATCACCTCATCCGATACCAAATTTTTATCAAAAGCATCTACAGGTGAAAAAATACCCTTTTTAAGTTTAGGTAAATTGGTTTGTATAGTAAATTTATCCGAATAGCCCACCCATGTTTTTTTACCAGTAAAAATGTGAAATAAATTTTTAAACAAAATGTACTTATCCTTAAAAAACCAAATTATTAAAGGCAAAACAGCTACAATAGCCATAGAAGATAACAAATCAAACAAACGTTTATTCCTTTGATTATTTTTTTTATTCAAGGAATTGATATCAATTAAATACAGTTCGCCAGGCGAATGAATAGAGTTACTGCCAATCACAAACAAACTTTCTTCGGGCGCAATTTTAAATTCTAAATCGGATTTATTTTCTTCCATGATGCTCATGATTTGTTGAGCACTTAAGTTTTTAGAACAAAAAATGATTTCGTTGATTTTATGAATCATTATAATCTCATTAATTTGTTCCAAAGTACCTAAATCATTACTCGATTTAACATTATCAGGAGAAACTTTTCCAAAAAATTTGGGTTGAAAATTTGATTGATGCATGATAGAACTCACTCTATTAACTTCCGCATCTTCACCAATAATAACAATTCTTTTACGTTGAGAAGGATTAATATATAAATTGCCTGTTTTTATAAAATGAGAAATATACCTTGAACTAATAATAAAAATACAAGATAAAACACTGCCAAACAATATAATAGCTCTTGAAAATCTGTAATTTTCGCCTAGTAAAGAATAAATAATTAAAACACTTGCTAATCCAATTGCTAAGGCTTTAATTAATTTTGGGATATTGTATAATTTTTTATAGCCTTTAAAAAAATATATAAACGAAAGCAAAATGAATATAAAAACAGGAATTTCCAAGCTCATTAATTCCTTTGGATACATTCCAATATCACTTCTAAACTTATTTTCCCATATTTTTTTCACAAAATAAAAAGTTGCATAAGCCAAAGTAAAATCGGCAATGGGATGGAAAATCTGCTCTAAAAATCGTTTAATAATCGCTAAACCAGCCCTAAAATAAATAGCTAATTTGATTAAAAAACTAAAGGCTAAAGCATTTTTATTGTTAAAATGTTTTTTGGCAAAAATGATCATTGCATTATAAAATACAAAAACATAATTTACCGAACTTTTTTTAGTACTTTCTCCTTTATAATGAATAATTCTTGTACCCGAGAAATAATAATTTTTCCACCCGCCTTTAATAATACGGTAGGATAAATCTATATCCTCCCCATACATAAAAAAATCTTCATCTAAAATCCCCACTTGATCTAAAGCTTTTTTGCGCATCCACATAAAAGCACCAGAAAGAATTTCGATAGAGTGATTTTGGTCTTCATTTAAATGCCCTAAATGATATCGCCCAAACTTTTTACTTTTTGGGAACAAACTCGCTAAACCAAAAATTTTGTAAAACGCAACGATTGGCGTGGGTAAGCTTCTTTTAGATTCTGGTAAAAAATTTCCTTTACCATCCATCATTTTTACACCTAAACCTCCAGCATCTGGATGTTCATCCATAAATTCGATACATTTTTCAAAAGTATCTTCTTCCACCAAAGTATCAGGGTTAATGAGTAAAATATATTCCCCAACACATTGTTTAATAGCTAAATTATTGCCTTTAGAAAATCCTAAATTTATCTTACTTTCGATTAATGTAACCCAAGGAAATTTTTGTTTAACAATATCTACAGATTGATCTACCGAATTATTATCTACCACAAATACCTCGGTAGGTATATTTTTTATAGCTTTTTCGATCGAAATCAAACACTGCTCTAAAAAATACTGAACATTATAATTAACAATTACTATAGATAATTTCACACTCACTCTTCGGTTTTCTACTCTAAAAATGAAAAAAGATTAAAAAAGGAAACGAAGATATGAAAAAAAAGTTGTCTTTAGGACTATAAATTTTCGTAGGGCATCCTATTATGGATACTTTTTCCTAAGGTTATTTCATCCGCATACTCTAATTGTCCGCCAAAACCAACACCTCTAGCAATCATACTAAACTTAACCGAATATTTTTGCAATTTTTTGAACAAATAATAATTGGTAGTATCTCCTTCCATCGTGGTACTCAAAGCAAACACTATTTCTTTAATTTCGCTGTTATTTTCTAATCGTGAAATTAAATTATCAATAAACAAATCTTGAGGTCCTACACCATCAATTGGCGAAATAACTCCTCCTAATACGTGATATTTCCCCTTAAATTGCTGTGTATTTTCGATAGCAATAATATCTCTTACATCTTCTACAATACACAAAACTTCATTATCTCGATGGGTTGACGAACAAATTGAACATATAGGTGTTTCGCTTAATGTATTGCAAACTTTACATTTCCCTACAACATCGTGAATTGTTTTAAGTTTTTCTCCAAATTTTTTAACAAAATCGGGTTCTTGATTAAACAATTGGATGGTATAACGCAAAGCTGTTTTTTTTCCTATGCCTGGAATCGTATGAAAAAAATCGGCTAAATCTTTAATAGAATTGGGGAGAATATCCGACATATTTTTTTATTGCAAAAATAATTGAAAACAGATACAAAAAAACACCTAGTTAAAAATCCAATTAACATTTAAAAGTTTATAATAGCTTACTATATTTGCAAAAAAAATATCATGAAAACCAAAATCCTTGTATTTACATTCATTACCTTATTAACTTATTCGTGCAATAAAGTTCCTGTAACTGGCCGAAGACAAATGAATTTAATGCCCGAAAGTAGCCTTTTAGCTATGTCCACAGAACAATACAACCAAGTTTTAGCCAATTCAAAAGTGGTTAAATCTGGCCCACAAGCCGACATGGTTAAACGCGTAGGAAATAATATTGCTAAAAGTGTGGAGCAATTTTTAGTGCAAAATGGTTACAAAAGCAGATTAAACCAATTTGCTTGGGAATTTAATTTAATAGAGGAAAATATAGTGAATGCATGGTGTATGCCAGGAGGAAAAGTATGTTTTTACACAGGTATTTTACCTATTACCTTAGATGAAAATGGATTAGCTGTGGTAATGGGGCATGAAGTGGCACATGCTGTAGCACGACATGGTAACGAACGAATGAGCCGAGGTATGGCTGTTAGCTTGGGCGGTGCAGCTTTAGATGTTGCATTATCTCAAAAACCAGACGTTACAAGAAACTTATTTTTACAAGCTTATGGAATTGGAACAGAAGTTGGCGTTAACCTTCCTTTCTCGAGAAAAAACGAATTAGAAGCAGATAAAATGGGCTTAATTTTCATGAAAATTGCAGGATACGATCCCACTAAAGCTCCTGATTTTTGGAAAAGAATGTCGCAAAACGGCGCAAATGTTCCCGAATTTTTAAGTACTCACCCTAACGATGAAACAAGAATTAATGAAATTCAGAAATACATCCAATCTAAAGAATTTGCTAAATACACTAAATAGTTATTAACAGGCTTTTAAAAAATCGGTAGATTTTAATAACTTCGCAACTCTTAACTAAAAAAACTAATTATGAAAAAACTGATGTTTGCTATAATCGTAGCTATGCTAAGCTTGAACTCGTGCGAAAAAGAAAAAATTGACACAGGTACTGTTAATGTTAAGTTTAACAATGTAGTTGGACAAAATTTAGAATCATTAGGTTTAAACAACAACCGAGTTTACAATCATCCATCCAATTATAAAATTAGCTTTACGGAATTTAAGTACATCATTTCTCAAATCGAATTATTTCATGCAAATGGAGATACCGTTAAATTATTAGAACGTCCATTTTTAGTAGATGTAAATCGCTCCGAAACTTTAAATATTAGTAATATCACCAACGTTAAAAGTGGATTAATAAAAGGTGTACGTATTGTTTTTGGCTTAAGAAACAACGAAACTCCATCTGGAGAAAAACAAAGTTATATCGAAGAAATGTTACAAGGTGGCAAATACTTAAACTTTAGAGCAGCTGGAAAATTTGATGTAGATGAAAACAACAATGGAGGTAACGAATTTAAAGTAATTAAAGGTAAAACTTCCAATAGAAACAATACTGTTATTAAAGATTTTTATCAAGATGTTATTTTAACCAATAGAATATCTTTAGAGTTTAAAATTGATGTAAACGAATTTTTCACAAATCCACATGAAATTAATATCAAGGATTTTGATAGAGGCTTAGTGGATACCGAAGAAATTCAAGAAAAAATTGCTGAAAATATTTTTAATGCGATTTCAATTATTATTGTAGAATAATTGAACTAAAAGAGTATAAAAGCGGTGCTACAACACCGCTTTTTTTGTTTAAAAAAGTAGTGAAATTATATTGTAAGCTTACAAAATCAAAATTGAATTAAATTGTATATCAAATGAAAATAGTTTATATGGGCACACCGCAATTTGCGGTAGAAGGACTTCAAAAAATTCATTCCTCCCAACACGAAATTGTTGCTATAGTTACCACACCAGATAAACCTGCCGGAAGAGGATATCAGTTACAAGAATCGGCTATAAAAAAAGCTGCAATGGAACTTGGAATTCCTGTTTTACAACCCGAAAAATTAAAAAATAAAAGCTTTATACATGAACTTACAAAACTACAAGCAGATTTATTTGTGGTAGTTGCATTTAGGAAATTACCTCCCGTAGTTTGGCAAATTCCTAGCAAGGGCACTTTTAATTTACACGCATCTTTACTCCCTCAATACCGTGGTGCTGCTCCCATAAATTGGGCAATGATTAATGGCGAAAAAACAACGGGAGTAACCACTTTTTTTATTAATGAAAATATTGATACTGGCGATATTTTATTACAAAAAAGTGTTGAAATTTTAAAAGAAGACAATTTAGGAGATGTACACGATAAATTAATGACTGTAGGAGGTGAATTAATTGTTGAAACCATTGATGCAATTGCAAACAACACTATTCAACCCCAAAAACAAAGTGCCACATTAGGCGAACTAAAAGATGCACCTAAAATATTTACTGAAACTTGTAAAATTGATTGGCAAAAAAGTGCATTTGAAATTCATAATTTAATCAGAGGACTTTCGCCCTACCCTGGCGCATTTTTTATAGC
>JACCDH010179031.1_pt1 | contig 15712 bp, 9 predicted proteins | sample 7442481 | NCBI WGS metagenome assembly JACCDH01 (sample SAMN15323433, study PRJNA562643) | freshwater metagenome | isolation source: river surface water | place: USA:Blue River Watershed | collected 2017-08-15
ATGGACTCAACACTGTTATTGCCCTTGGTTTTTATGATTACTTATGCCAAGAAATACCCTCCATTGGTAAAAGAAGCATTCAAAAAGTATCTGCAGCAAGCGTGGTAGAAAAAATAAAACACATATTTGAGCGCGCCGTAGATACGGAACTCATAAGAAACAACCCATTTAAAAAAATTAAATTAGACAAACGCTCCCCAAAACGGGACGAATTGAATTTGAGTGAGATTAAATTACTAGAAACATTACCCTTAAAGAATAGAATGCTGGAAGTTTATAGAGATATCTTCTTATTTTTAATATACACCGGTCTTCCGTATGGTGATTTTTATAACTTGACAAGAAAGGATGTAACAGAAGAAAATGGTGAAGTGATTTTAACCATTAAGCGAAGCAAAACAGGAATTGAATTAAAACAAGCTTTAATTGCCCCTGCCGTTCAATTGATTAAAAAATATGAGGAGAGCTATGAAACCATAATATACAATAGATTGTTCCCTAAGCGCCATCTTAATAGCGTCAATGAGCATTTAAAGTTTATTCAAGAAAAAGCAGGTATCAATAAAAAGCTCTCCACACATATTGGCCGACACACCTGTAGTCAAATGCTTCGTGAAACGGGTACTATTAATTTAGATGTCATTAATTCAATGTTGGGCTGGAGCAATGGTAGACTGGGAGCATCGATGAATTACAGAAGAACAAGTATTAACATGTTGAAAGACGCGAAAACTAAATACGAAACCTTTTTAAATCAATAATCATGAGCGATTTTAAAAACAAACTAATAGAAAAGTACACAGAGTACTTTATCCAAAACAATCCATCGTATAGTAAAGACGATCAAGCAACCATTGATTTTTGCAATGCAAAACTAGAACAATACTACGTTCCTTATATTAACTATATAGAAACTAAAAGGAAAATGTCAAAAGATAAAGAAGTAGAGCTTGAAAATATAAAGGCGAATACAAGTGTTAGTTATAGAGAACGACTATTTAAAATTGGATTTTTATGTAGCATGTCCATTTTCAGTGAACGTCCGAGTCTAAAAACCTATACCGATGAATTAACCGGTTTTGATGAAATAAGATTCTACTTTGATGTAAATGAATTTCAAAATTCTATAATTCCATTCTTAGATTTTGAAATTGAAATCAATTTTATTGAATTGATTCAAATATTAGAACAAAATAGAGAAGTTAATTTAACCAATGTAATGTTATCAACTATAAATATTGAAAGAATGGAATTAAAAAAAGACATCATCAATTTAAAGGATAAGAAAAGTTATAATGCCCAAAACCCAAGGGCTAAAAAGGAAAATGAAATTGAATTTGAAAACTTAATAAAAAATATCAAGTATACACATACAAAAAGTGAAGAAGAGGTTACTGAATCTATATTTAAAGAACTCAAATCAGATGTTAAATCCAAAACAGGAATGGAAAATTTAGAGAAAATCTTAAACCAAATAATAAATCCTCAAAAAGGCACTAGTGTTTTTAGCAAATCAATTTTTTTTAATTCCATTCAAGCATATATATACTTATTATTCGACAATGACCAAAATGGCATTAAAAGAAAAGAAAACTTTGATGCGCAAAACAATAAAAGAAAAGAAGATGAATATGATGGGGATTATAAAAGATACTATAATAAACGTATAGATAGCTTGATTTTTAAAAAATAGAATTCCTTATAAAATCGTTCATTTAATCAGCTTTCTTCATTATTAAATTTGTAAAAATAAAAACAATGAGCATGTCATTCAAAATCCACGAAAACTGGTATACTTACCAAGAAGTACAAGCAATTTTCAATTACAAAGCAACTCAAATGTATCATTTACTAAAAGATAAAGAGTTGATTGTTGCAAGCGTTGGAAATCGAAAATTTGTTCGCAAAGACTCTTTAGATTCTTTTTTAAAAAGCAGAGTTCAAAAGGGAGCATAGTAAATTTTCTAAAGTAAAAAAGCAACATACAAAGTATGTTGCTTTATAGTTTAGATTGAAAGATTTTACCTCAACAAGCTAATATCCCCTGTTTTCTTAATGATTTGTCCGGTAGCGCATGGCACTTCTATGTAATAGCTATATACATCCATTCCCAAGTCTGCTCCATTGAAGGTGCCATCCCAACCATAAGATGCATTATTGATAGCAAAGCGGCTGCGGGTGTATACTACCTGTCCTAAGCGGTTTACGATTCTAAATACTGTTACCTCTCCTAAGCCTTTTCCCATTGGGTAGAATCGATCATTCTCTCCATCACCATTCGGTGTGAAGGTATTGGGCATATACAATAAATCTTCTTCGCATACCAACTGTATCGCTACTGTATCACTTACACTACACCCGCCTGCACTCGTTACCGTTACTATGTATACGATAGGAAAATTAACCGTAGCTGTTGGTGAGGCGCAATTAATACAGCTTAGTCCGGTTATCGGGCTCCATGCTATAGATTGTGCATTGTTAGTTTGGGTAATGATATCTACCGAAGTGCCTGCTGGCACTTCTTTGTCTGGTCCCGCATTTACCGTAGGCCAAGGGTATACATTTAAAGTGCTCGTAGCGGTTGTAATACTACAGCCATTGCTATTGGTTACTCTTACGCTATACGCTCCACTTTGTTTAGCTGCATAACTCGTGCTGCTTGCTCCGTTAATAATAACGCCATCTTTATACCATACATACGATTGACCAGCCACTTGCGGACTCACACTAAACACTACTGAATCACCAGTGCAGATGATTGGTGTTTTGCTAGCGGTGATATTGGCTTGAGGCAAGGCATTTACCGTAACTGTTAGCGCTGCTCTTACACTCTCACATCCTTGAGGAGTAATTTGGCTTACATAATACGTTGTTGTACCCACTGTTGTAGTGCTTGGCATAGGTGCAGTGCTAGATCCTGTACCGCCTGAAGCTGTGCTATACCACATTAGGCTATTACCCGCACTTGCTGTAGCGGTTAATGCTGATGCAGTAGCTCCTTGACAATATGATACATTGCTTACTGCAGGTGCAGTAGGATTTTGAACGGTAATGGTTACTGTATCCGTACAAGTAGAGATGCCATTACTTACTTGCAACCAATATTTAGTAGTTTGTGTAGGTGTTACATTAATGTTAGCCGTGGTAGCTCCGGTAGACCATAAGTACGTAGTAGCATAAGCGCTTGTTTGATACAATTGAGCAACTTCATAAGCACTTAGTACACGGTTCCAAATTGCGATGTCGTCGAGCTTGCCATTTAAATATTGTGTAGTCCCTGACAAACTTTTTCCAAAAAGAAAATACCCATTGTTTTGAGCAAAATTTTGTATCGTTGTTTGATAAATTAAATTACCATTTACATAAATATTACAAATACTATTTGTGCAAGTGTATGTAATTTGATACCAATTATTTACTTGAAGTGAATAATTGGATACATATTCAGAGTATAATGATGAATTTTGCCAAGAAACAAATTCTAATTTATTCGAACTTATACCATTTGTACAATCAGTTAAGCATTCCCAAGAAGAATTATTTGCATCTATAAATGAATGATAACATTGTGAATTATATAATTGAGTCCAAAAAGATGCAGAAAAATTTGACAAATTTGCTCTTGTGCATTGTATCCAGTTGTTTCCATTGAAACTATAAGCATTACTAGCATTTCCAAATCGGTCAGTAGTCAATGTAGCTCCATAAACAGTTCCATGATTATTATTCCCGCTCATATCATTAGCATTACCACAAAATGGCCAATAGCCCACTAAGCCATTTTGTAAATTAGTAGCTAAACCGCTTTTTGTGCAACTGGTTCCACTTGCTGCTTGTTGGGCATTTAAAGTTAAACTAGCACCCAAACAAACCGTGGTATCATTATTTAAAATATTAGCTTTTAAAATACTCACAAAAACACTATCTGTTGCTGTACAACCTGGAGCATTTCCTCCCGTTACTTTATACCAACCCGTATTTTTTGTATAGATAGAAGCGGTAGTAGCACCCGTATTCCAAGAATAAGAATTTAGACCAGAAAAAGCTGCAACTAAAACACTATCGCCACAAGCTTTTATGGTATCTTGTGTGATAAGATTGGCATTAAATGTACTTGGCATTCCTGTGTATAAAGCTTGAATTTCGCAAGGAGTTAAAGCACGATTCCAAATGCCGATGTCGTCGAGTTTTCCGTTAAATGCATCAAAAGCAGAATGACCCATTCTACCGATAGTGAAATTATTTGCAATAACAGGGTTTCCATTACTTATAACATTACTTATTAAATTACCATTTAAAAAAGTTTTTGCGTAACCTAAACTATTAACATAAACTACATGATACCATTGGTTATTCGACAATGGTGAAGCAATAGTACTACCTATTATATTTCCAGTTGAAGTTACATGGTCAATTCCTAAACTATTTGAATTGTTATACCAATATGCTTCTAAAGCAGAGGAAACAACACCTGCTGGTCCAGGACAGAATTCCCATATTCTGGGGTTTAAACATCCATTACCTTGCCTTAAAACCCAAAATGAAATAGTTAATCCTTGAGAGATACTAGAAGTATTTACATTTGCATCTATTCTTGTAGCGCAGCCAGAACTTGAGAAGTAATAAGCCTTATTCGCATTCCCAAAACGATCCGTAGTCAAAGTAGCACCATTAACTGCTCCATTATTTCCATTACCTGAGCTGTCTATAGCATTACCTGTAAATGGCCACCAGCCTACTAAGCCATTAGTGGGAACATAAACAGGTACGTTTTGTGCATAGCTTTGTGCAGCTATACAAACACTTAAAAGAAGAAGAAGTTTTTTCATATAAGACTATATTAATTTATTTGTCAAGAAAATAGATAGCGATTATATCTATACTATTTCTTACTTTTTTTAGTACCTAACAACATACCATTAAAACTCATAGAAACTTCTTTAGTGCCAAAACTTGCATTACCAAAACGCTCTTTATTAATAGGCGCATCATAACTTATACCAAACGTTAAATTGCTGGTTACAAATTTCACCGTTGGTATAATCGCATCACCCATTCTATAAAACATTCCCATAGACCAAATCACATGATCTTTATTTTTCTTAGCTTTTGTTTTGGCATTGTAGGTGGTATACATAAACCCAAGCATTGACTGTTCAAAAGCTTGTTGCTTTTGCAAACACACCAACAACTGAAGATTTACATCTTCTTTTATGTATAAATGATACCCCGCATTAGCTACATATCTTTGTTGAATAATATTCACAGAATTGTCACTTAAAATAGGGGCATCACTTGAAAGTAAATTATACGCAGCCAATCCTAAGTGTAATTTATTTCTATTATAATATCCTGTACCTGTCATAAACCCTATACCTGAACCAATATTTAAATAACTTACATGATAATCATTAATAGTTTCTCTACTTGGTGCATTTACTTGAAACCCACCATTGATGTATTGATTAGCAAATGTCATTTTACCCATATCAACACTTCTGTTAACATTAGAAAGTACAAATCCTAAACTTAAATAGCTACTATGAACAGTGCTCACTTTTTTGTTGTATGACAAAGCAGCATTAAACGTAATTCTATTCATATTAATAGCACCAGCTTTATCATTGCTGATAGCAAAACCATAATGAGCAACATCTTCACTTCGATTAAGCTGTTTAGAAAACTCGCCTGATACCATCATATGAGCATAAGTAGCACCAATGCTACTCCATTGATTACGGTACTGCGCATTTACTTTAAACTCCTGACCGCTCATGCCCATTAAGGCTGGATTGAGCAATACGTAGTTTTCTGAAAATTGACTAAAGTTGGCATCTTGTGCGTTAGTATACCAACAAAAAAAAGAAGCGAATAAATAGCTTATTAATTTTTTCATTTATATAAATTTAGAAACATAATGATTAAAATTTTTTCTCATATATATTTCGTTTTTTAAGAAGGCTCCAAAAATTGAATAAAAAAAAATATTATTACTCGCTAGAATGCTTAGCTATGGATGTTTTTGTAGCTAAGCACCCCAATAACCCTTGGGCAAGATAAGTATATTTTGAAATGAAAAATACATTTTCATCAAAAATAGGTTTACAATTTACTTAGGCAAAGTACCTTATATTATAACGTATATGTTATGCAGATAAAATGTATTTATAATTTTATTAGTTAGAGGATTGGGGTTGAGATTGAGTTTAAGGTTTAGAGTGAGGCTAAGGTTGAGATTGTATGTTGTTTTAGCAATAATTTGTTTAGCACATCTTGATTGTCATTTATATATAAAAAGACGAAAGGATAAAATCGAAAAAGTAAGCCTTTCAAACCGATAATTATAGTAAAACAATTCCTCCGTTTATTTAAAATGGGGTTAATTAAATAATCTCAAATAATTACCGAGATATAAATACCCAAATTTGGGTTATTAAAAAAAGGCAAATTCAATTAATAATAATCTTAACATCGAAAATTTTCTTAAAACAATTCCTCCTTTTATTTAATATGGATTGATTAAAAAATCCCCAATAACAACTGCAATTTAAATACCCCAATTTAAATAACTAAAAAGGAGGACAATTCGATGAATATTACTCAATGCATCTAAAATTATCGTAAAATATTTCCAAAGTTTATTTTTTATGGGGTTAATTACCCTCCCCCCAAAAAAAATCTACCGCAATTGAAATACCCAAGTTTGAATTACTAAAAAAGGGGGATAATTCGATAAATAATACCCAACGCATCGAAAATTATCGTAAACAATACCTCCGTAAATATAATATGGGATTAAATAAATAATCCCCAATATTCACTGCGATATAAATACTCCAATTTAATTAACTAAAAAAGGCGATAATTCAATAAATAATATCCATCACATCGAAAATTATCGTAAAAATCAATTCCAACGTTTATTTAATATGGGGTTAATTAATTAAACCATAATAATTAAAGCGATATAAATACCCTCGTTTGAATAATTAAAAAATGGGGAAAATCGATAATAAATGCCCAAAACATCGAAAATTATCGTAAAATAGCTGCACTCCAACTTATAAATGAATGCGATTTGTTTAAAGCATAATTACTACCCCATTATCGATATTCCTTTCCAATAATTTGTATATTTATTAATTACCAACCTTTTAATCTTAATTAATTTTCGAATAAATGAAAAATACTTTTAATTATCTTTTCGGTGGTTTTTGGAGAGGATCCCTTTTTTGTATCCTAATTAATTTGTTTGCCTATTTTGAAAAAAATGAAGGCATGGAAAGCATTGCTTTTTTATATACCCTTGTCTTCATTTTTACCCAAATGTTCACTTCAAAAATCGTTAAAAAAATAATAGCCTTTATTTTTAACCCATGGTGGAGATGCCTAATTTTAATTCTTACATTATTAGGCTTAGCATTGTATTTTGACGATGAATATATTTTGTTTTTGGTATTTATATTATCTATAATATCGATGTTTTACCAATTGGGCAAGTATAAAATATCGATCATCTTAATTAATACCATAATTATGTTTGCGATAGTTATTTTATCTTTTTTAGGTTTATGCATAAAAGCAATTTTTCCAAGCCAACATAGAATTAAATATCAATACTCCAGCAAATATGAAGACCAAGATGAAATTGAAGCAATTATAGGAGTGGAATTACCCGACTTCGATATTATTAAATCAAAATTGGATGAATCAAAAGGTTTTAATTATGAATTCACTAAAACTTGCGATATTGAATTCGAAGAACTACCCGACCCTAAATTTTACCACATTTTAGATAGTTTTTGCGCTTTACCAATTCCCGATAAAATTGAAAACAAATCAGCATCTTTATTTTATCATGAAGTTGAAGGCGATTATTCTTGTTGGAACAAGGATAGCAATACTTATATATTTAACAAGGAATATATGTTTACCGAAAGTAAGAATCACTTCTTTAAACTAAAACTTAACAAAGGAAGTAAAAAGGCTGAATTGAGCTATGGGACGTTTTAAAAACAAATCATTAAAGAATATTTTATTCAATATAATTAATTTATACAAATAGTTCTTTTCTAATGTTAAACTAAATTTTATTGTATGAGAATTTTTTTGATTGTTATGATGTTACCCAAATTATTTTTTAACGTAAGATAATATATTCCAGTTCCAGTCCAAGTGTTTAAATCTATATTAAATTGCTGCTGGTTAATTTGACTAAAAAACACTTGTTGACCTGTGCTATTTTTAATCTCTATTGTGTATCCAGACATCCCTGTGTAATTTCCATTATTAATAATAATATGGTCTTTTGCTGGATTAGGAAATATTTGAATTGAGTTAATTACTGAAGGATTTACACTCAATGTAGCTTTAATTAATAAGGTGTCGGTTACAGCAGTATACAATGTATCATATACGTTTACATGAGTTGTAATCGTATCATAAACCTTCACTGTATCAATATGAATACAATTTGAATTATATGGGTATGTTAATTGAGAATTTGCAACTATGGGGTTATTAAATTGTTTTTCATAATACCAATTATGTATAACGATATCACCGCTACTAAGTAAAGAATAATTAATATAACCATATTTATAACCCATTGCACCATTTTGTGGATTAGGCATTAGAATTCTAAAACCTTGTTTGTGGGCTCCAAATGAAAAATTCAAACATAAACCATTTGGAAAGAATGCTCCATAATAAATTAACGACTGATTATTCCAAGGATCTAAATAATTCAATGTATCTCCTGTGCAATCAATTCCAAGGACATAAGGGTTTGAAGATGCATTAACTTTATTTTGACCAAATGAATTACTGATTCCTTCAAAATATGCATAGTAACTAGTTGATGATGTTACATTATTACAATTATAACTACTGTTGGTGTATTTGTAATACTTTAAACAAACATCATTTTGCCCATCACTATTAATATCTAAATTATAAGTCTGGTTAATAGAGGGAAATGGATAAACACCATTATAATTATTTACATAAGTAATCTGAGCATTACTATTATTTGCGAATAAAACAATTAGAAAAAGGAGTTTTTTCATATGAAAATTTAATTTAAAAAGTTTTGGTATTGGGAATGAATAAATCCAATAATAAAAAACATAAAGAATATTAAAATATAAAGGTAAGACCTAAAAATATTTAAAACAAAAAATAATAAATGGCATAAATAATGAAAACAAAACTCGTTTTAACAGAAAATAACTAGTTAATTTTGATTATTACTATTTAATTTTCATTAAACGGCCCTACTCTCAATACTCCCTGAAATATCCACATCCAAAAATAGATATGATTGTCAGTAAATTTTATAATCTTTGATGTATCTATGATTTATGGTCTAATGCCTTGAACATGAAGTCGCTGCTTCAGTTGTTGAAGCAGCAAATCTTTATATAGTTATTTTCATAAATTTTCCCTAAGAACCAAAAAATGTTTTAACTAAAAAATAAATTATTGCCTATCATTAACTATTTCTAAAATATCAACATAATTATCTAGTTTGCCAATTTTTACATTATCACCTACAGAGTGAGAAATCAATGATTTAGCAAGTGGAGTATTTACATTTACATACTGTATGCCATTAACAATTTTTAATGAATTTATTTGTAAATCAGTTATAAAAATATTAATAATTTTATCATTATTTAAGTATTTAATTCTCACTTTGCTATTCAATTTAATAACTTCCTTATTAGGTTCAGCAACTGAATTAATCAAGGATTCATCAAGAGAATTGATAACAACTTCATCTGATTTAGAAGACAAAATTGAATTTTTAAACAATTGCTCATCAAAATTAACAAGCTCATCTGAGAATGCAGTTGTAAAGTCAGCAATGCTAATATCTTCAATTACAATATTTGATTCAACATGCTTGATATAATTAACAAGTTTTTTTAATTCTCTATTGGGATTACGCCACCAATTAGTACTCCAAATTCTATGAAATACAAATCCACAACCTTCAAGAATTTTTTGTCTATGACGATCATACAAATAAACCTCATGACTTGAATGATATTTTGCTCCATCACACTCAATTGCAATTTTTGGAACACCTGGAATTTTAGAATCATATACTAAATCAATTCTAAAACCAGCAAATTGAAATTGTGGAATTAATTTTTTAGAATCAAATTCCTGTAATAAATAATTATAAACCTCTTCTTCAAATGGGGATTCTAATAATCCAATAGTAGATGTATTTCCATTAATTAACTGTGTATTTTGAATAAGTGCATTTAAAATAGATTTTCTTAATTCATTATCAGAATCACTTACTGCTTTACAATAAGCTAAATAGGAAAAAAATACTGCTTTCTTATTATTTGATCCTTCAGTTATTAAAAAATCATTGAAATTTAAAAAAACATTTTCCGGTATAGAAGTACAGCAGTATATTTTATATTTAGCACGAGTAACTATTACATTTAATAATTTATAGCCTTTACTATGATTTATAGGTCCAAATCTGTGATTAAATTTACCATCTTTATCTACACCATATGTTGTAGATAAAATAATAACATCACGTTCATCTCCTTGAATATTCTCTAAATTTTTTATAAAAAAACCATTGCTTTCTAAATCTTGTATTTTCTTATTAAAAGAATCATACTTAGTCAATTTTTGTCTATCAATAATTTTACTTTTAATCAAGTTTCTTTGTGCAATATTGAATGTAGCTATACCTACAGAAGGATAGTTGCCATTTGGTAATTTATTAATATTATTTTCCAAGATTGAAATAACCATTTCAGCTTCAGCCTCATTAGCATGCTCAGAAAAAGTTCCATTAACCTGAACATATTTAATAGGAGTATAATTAAAAATATTTGGTAATGGCTTTAGTCTTTGATTATAAAATGCAGCATTAGAAAAATCAATTAAAAAAGGATGTTTAGATCGATAATGAAAATCTAAATATTTTTTATGAAAATTTAGTTCAGTACCAAAATCAAGCAAAGATTCACAGGATAACAGAACATTATCTTGATCTAAAACAAATGATTTTTCTTCTTCGATATCCTCTTCATCATCAATTAATCCATCAAAAACTTTACTAAAATAGTTTGAAGGTGGCATTTGATGCTCATCTCCAGCAATAACTATTTGTTTGCCTTTTAATAAAGAAGGTAGATTATCTTCTAATCTCAATTGACTAGCTTCATCAAACATTACAATATCAAAATACTTATTCCTATTCTGAAATAAATTACTAGCAACATCAGGCGAAGTGAAAATAACAGGAAAAAAATCAGTGAAAAGACTAGCATCATGTTTAATAATTTGTCTTAAAGAAAGTCTCTTATGCCTAATGCTACTTTTTTTATTATACAAATTCCTTACACTAAAATTATTATTTTGATCAAAATTTCTACCTGCTTCTATTTGTCTTAAAGTCCAGAAATCCTTTACAAATTTCAATTGTTCTAATTGCAAATCATTAAATACAGTATTTAATACTTTGTGATCATCTTCATTTGTAGGCAAATGTCTACTAGAATGGGATGTTAAAATTGATTGCAAATAATATAACACAAATATATTTTCCCAATTATTTTTATCTTTTAATGAATCAACAATAATTGTGTACTCATTATTTAATGAAAAGTAGAAATTATACCAATTATATTCAATTGTAAATAAATCTATTTCAGAATTGAAATAGTTATTTTTAATAGTAAATAATTCATCTATTTTATTATAAAAATCAGTTAAAGTATTGAACTTGATTTTAAAAATGAACCAATTATTTACTTTGATATCATTTGTCAACTTCTCAACTTTATCAACAAGACTTGGAATATCAAGTAAATTAAAATCAGAATAATTAATATTTAATAAATTAAGATTGTAAAATTCACTTGATATTTTTTCTTCAAATTCACTTTTGAGTATATTCAATTTAGATTTCAAATCAATAATTTGATCTTTAGCTATAGGAAAAGAATCAGATAAGGGAAGTTCAATATTTATATCTTTACATTGATCTAATACTGTAATAAGTTCTTGATAAACGTTTCTAAAAGAAGTAATAAATGAATTAGCATTGTAAATTATGGAGTTTATGATATTGATGAATTCATTTGAAGAATTGCTTTGTAATAGATATTTACAATAATTAAAATCTATATTGTCAAATTCGCTCTCTAAAACTTGTTGTAAATTTATATAGGAAAACTCTTCAATAATTTTCTTATCAAAACTAGTTTTAATTTCCTTGATTTGAAACTTCAAACCATTAAGTAAATTAACCTTTTCCTCAAGATTACCAGATATATTTAAAGTATTAAAATCTTTATAATTATTGATTATTTCTGAAAGCTTGATAAATGTGGAATCTAATTTTTTTTGATCTAATATTGTATTCTTTTTGTCTTTAGAAAACAAAGAAAATATTTTATATTTTAACTTATTAACTTTTTCATAATTTAAAATATCAGGATTACTTACATTTGAAATTATGACATTATCTATCACACCTATAATTTCTTCAATCGTATTTTGTTGTTGAATAAATTCACTTATTCTAATTTTATAATATTTATCTTTTTCAGATTGAATATAATCAAGAAATTCTTTTTCTTTATTAAGAACATTTGAAATACTTATGTTGATTTTATCAATTTGAACTTCAAAATTTTGAATTCTATTTTTCTTAAATTCATTAAATATTTTGGTTTCAATATTTTTAATTTGTTCAATTTGTAGTGCATAAGAACTAAAATCATCATTTAAATTTTGTTCAATCAAGAATGGATTATCTCCAATAAGTTTTTTAGAATTAATAATTTTACCTTCAACTTTTTGGTACTCAACAAAATATTTTCTGGCATTTTTAATTAAGTCTAACAATTCATTAAATTCATCAAGAGTATACTTGAAATTATTTATATTTAAATTCAAATTAGCTCCTTCTGTATTAAACCTAAGTTGTTTTAATAAATCACCTACTAAATCTGTCCATGACTTATTTCCTATAATCTTCTTATCAAGTTTGTAGTGTTTATTGTTAATTGAAGAAATATATTCATTAGCTTTGTTAATAATATTATTTAAATTCTCATCTGAATACGAAAACGAAGAAGAAGATTGAATGTTTTCAGAATCATATCTATCTCTAACGGAATCTACAACCAGTTTTCTATCTTTTACAATATCTTTAATTAAAATACAGTGAGAACTTAATCCCTTTTCAATCAGAGCATTATGTAAAACCTCAAGTGCAGTTTTCTTCTCACATACAACGAGTGTCTTTTTTTTATTTTCCAATGCATTGATTAAGACTGCAGTAAGAGTTTGACTTTTACCAGTACCGGGCGGACCTTGGATGATTATATTTCTTTTAGTACCAAGGGAATTTAAAATATTTTGTTGTGACGGATCTGTTTCAACTGAAGAAATTGGTTGAAAAGAATGATTATCCATATCAGCAAGAGACAATTCTAATCCCTCTAATTCTTTTAGAGTGTCATATTCATTTATTATATTTTGTTTTTGAACTTCAAAAATTGAAAATATACCCCCAAATTCTATAATTGATTTTGAATAATTAATTGGTAATTTTTCAAAATGTGTTTTGTCTTTAATTGAAACTACATTATTTAACTTATCATTAAAAATTTCAGTAAGATCATTTTGTGAAGAACTATTAATAGTATTCAAGAGCTTAGAACAAATCTGAACTAATTCCTTTTTATCAATTAATCCATCTTCAAGCATTTCATTTGTTAATCTTTCAATCTCAATATTTGTATCACTTTGTATATGATTAATTAAAACTTCGTTTAAATATATTGGATCATCTTCCGATCTTGAAATCTCCCATGTATTAAACTCATTTAAACGTTTAATTTTTAAATTCCAAATTAATATTGGTGCAACAATTAATTTATTATCAGCCTTATCTCTTCTTACTAACAATGGAAATCCAAATCCAAAAGTATTTATACCCTTTTCAGACTCTATTGCCTCAGTTTGGTTTATTAAATTTTCAAAAGCTTTAGTGATTTTTACTATTTGTACCTGTTCTTCTTCAAATAAATTATTTAAATCATCGATATTTTCATTCCAACTAATTCTAAATTTAAGTGGGATATCAGTCAGTAAAGATTGAATAAAATTATTCGGAAGGTTTTCATCAATAAACGAAAGCCTATGTAAATCAAACTTATATCTGGAATTTGAAGGGATGGCATTTAAATGGACTCCTCTCCTATTTCCTATCTTTAGACGATTCTGAAGCTCAGTTAATAACTTTTTATTTAGTTCCATATTATTTAGTTTATTTTTCCAGCAACCAAATACTGAAATATAAAATAGTTATATAAAATTTATAGAATAGTATGCTACAATAAGAGATATTAACACTATTAATGTTAAAACAAGATTTAATTTATTATTTGTTTTTTTTGAAAAATCTTGAAATTGAAATTCCAACTGCTTTAATTTATTACTTAATTCAACACTACTAATCTCACCCCTACCTATACTTGAAATGTCGTTTAAAACAGATTGTTTGTCGTCAACTATAGGTTTTATTACTTTATTAGTTGAAAATGCATTTGCATTTACATTTGTATTGACATAGGTATTAAAATCACTAATTTTTTTATTTACAACTATTCTGAACTTTTTCGCCTGCGGTGTATTCCTATATGATAATTCATGTAAAATTTTATTTAAACTCTCTAAATTATTTAAATTCCTATTATACTCCTCTTTAATTTGATCTAGACTATATGAGAAGTAAGCTCTATTTCTGTATGTCATTTAAAACTTTATTAATTTTTGATAAAAACTATATAAAAAATCCCTCTTTATATTTGTTTTATTTATAAGATATTCTAATTTATAAATTTACAAAAAAAAACAAATATGTCATATGAAGAATTTTTATGAATTAAAATCAAATCTAACCCTCAACACACCCTGGAACTTCCACATCCCAAAATAGATATATTGGTCAGTTACTTTTATAATTTTGACAGTATCTATAATTTGAGGTCGAATGCCTTGGGCATGGAGTCGCTGCTTCAGTTGTTGAAGCAGCAACTCATAATTAGGTTCTTCTTGTACTTTTGTTTTGCTCATGTTATTCCAAGTATTTACCTGATGAACCTAAAAAGGAAATCCCTCTTACCAATTCAGCAATAACCCCACCAAGATTACGATCTATCTTCTCTAAAAACTCGTTACTATCTTCTTTAAGATAGAGCTTTCTATTTACCTCAATCATCATACTTCTCACTTCTTTAGTTTGATGTAAATGATGACTTGGCACAAAGGTTCCTTCATACGGATTATCGATTTTTACACTAAAGCCATTGTTTGTAAATAGCTTATAGGCATACGTTATCCATCTAGATGGAGTATGAAACTTATCGGTTCCTATGCAAATATCTGGTCGGAAAGAGTTTTGGTCTAAATCGCGCTGAAAAGGCTTGTCCGAAAAGGAATGGCAATCTAAGATATTGGCCACACCAAATTCATCCAAACTCTTCTTTACGCGCTTATTTACATTATTGTAATGATGCGCCCAATAATACTCTATCATGATCTTTTCTTTCAATTCGGGGCTAAGTTCACGAAGTGGTGCTCCATTATCCAATTTTTCATATACAGCTCCCATACCATATTTAGCCATTATTTCGTCTTCATCATTTTCAAATCGCTC
>JACCDH010854490.1_pt1 | contig 15712 bp, 13 predicted proteins | sample 7442481 | NCBI WGS metagenome assembly JACCDH01 (sample SAMN15323433, study PRJNA562643) | freshwater metagenome | isolation source: river surface water | place: USA:Blue River Watershed | collected 2017-08-15
ACGGCGCTGGAATAGTGCATCAATCGCATTCAGCTGTGATTCGCTAAGTACATCCTGCGAGCGTGTCACCAGCTGCACGCGCGACCATTGCAATGCATGCGCGATCAGGATGCGCGCTTCCAGTGGTACCAGCCTGCCTTGTCGCAGCAGCTCGTCTATCGTCATTCTGCGTGACGATAGCGCAGTGCGATCAGTGCCAGCATCACTGCAAAAGCCGCGAACCATATCAATGCCCACTGCGGTATCGACAAACCGAGAATAGGATCGTATTCGGTAGTACATAAACCATCCGCCTGAAACAATGCTGGAAACCATTCAGCGATGAATACCTTGTTCAGTGAAGTTTCCAGCGGATCAATCCCGCAAGACACTGTAGGATGCGCTTTTATCCACAGATGACGTATTGCGATGCCCGCGCCCGTCAGTGAGGCCAGTCCACCGAGCGCGGCACCGGCACGCAGCAAAGATGGCGGTAAAAAGAAAGTCGCCAGACAAATGATGGCGGTGACGGCGAACGCATAGCGCTGCAGTATGCACAGCGGACAGGGCAGCATCTCCAGCACGAGTTGCAGATACAGTCCGACCGCGAGCATCGCGATGCAGGCGAGCGCCACCAGCAGGATCAGGGGTTTTGCGTAACGAGGGATCATCCGTTGTTCTCCGCGAGTGCTGCCAGCTGTTCAGCCTGATGTTCAGCCATCAGGGCGTGGGTCAGTTCATCCATATCACCTTCCATCACGGCCTCAAGCTTGTACAGCGTCAGGTTAATCCGATGGTCTGTCACTCGCCCTTGCGGGAAATTATAGGTGCGTATGCGCTCGCTGCGATCGCCCGAGCCCACCAGTGATTTGCGCGTCGCCGCCTCGGCACTTTGTTGCGCGCGCAGCTGTACATCTTTGATGCGCGTGGCCAGTACTTTCATCGCCTGCGCCTTGTTCTTGTGCTGGCTTCGGTCATCCTGGCATTCGACCACGATACCCGTTGGCAGATGAGTGATGCGCACTGCTGAATCGGTCTTGTTGATATGCTGACCGCCAGCACCAGAAGCACGAAACGTGTCTATTCGAATATCAGCAGGATTGATGTCTACTTCGCCGATTTCATCTGCTTCCGGCATCACTGCCACTGTACAAGCCGACGTATGGATTCGGCCTTGCGCCTCTGTCTCGGGTACGCGCTGGACGCGATGACCGCCGGATTCGAATTTCATCCGCGAGTACGCGCCATGCCCGACGATACGTACGATCACTTCCTTGTAGCCGCCCAGCTCCGATGCTGATTCAGACACCGTCTCTACCTGCCAGCGCTGGCGTTCCGCGTAGCGCATATACATCCGCAGCAAGTCACCCGCAAACAGCGCTGATTCATCACCGCCCGTGCCCGCGCGTATCTCCAGAAAGATATTGCGATCGTCATTCGGATCTTTCGGCAACATCATCTTCTGCAGTTCCAGCTCCAGCTGTTCAGACCGTTGCTGTGCAGCGTCCAGCTCTTCCTGTGCGAAGGATTTCATGTCCGGGTCAGCCAGCATCTCGCGCGCGGCACGGATATCTTCATTGGCCTGAGCCCATTGCGCATGCACCGCGACCAGCGGTTCCAGTTCAGCATGCTCTCGTGTGAGCTTTCGGTACTGGTCCATGTCGGAGGTGGCATTTTCCTGATTGAGCAGTGCGCCGACTTCTTCAAGTCGTTGGGTGAGTTGCTCCAGCTTGGATAACAGCGATGGTTTCATCAGAGACGAGAAAACAGTTCAGGAGGTGCGGCCGCAATACGGGCGCGCGCGACAAGGCAGCGTCGGGGAGGGCGCTATCGCTTGGTGCGGAACAGCTGCGGCAGCAGCTGCGCAAGACGGGCACGCTCATCGGCGTCGGCACTGTGCAGTGCCTGCTGCGGGCCATGCAGGAATTTTGCGGTCAAACCTTTAGAGAGGGCTTCGAGTACTGCGTCGATATCCTCGCCTCTGGCCAGCAGCTTGCGTGCGCGCTCGACTTCGGCGCGGCGCAGTTGTTCGCTGGTTTCGTGCAGGTCGCGGATCAGGGGTACTACGGCACGGCCGTCCAGCCACTGCATGAAAGCCTGCACCCGGGTTTCAATGATCGCCTCGGCCTGCGCGACTGCCGACTGACGATTCTCAATGCCGATCTGTACCGCTGCACCGAGGTCATCCACGGTGTAGAGAAACACATCGCTCAGGCGGGCGACTTCAGATTCGATATCTCGAGGCACCGCCAGATCGACCATCACGACCGGTTTGTGGCGACGCGTCTTGATCGCGCGCTCGACCATGCCCAGCCCGATGATGGGCAGCGATGATGCAGTGCAGGAGACCACGATGTCATAGTGCGCCAGCTGATCTGGCAGTTCGCCGAGACGCATGGTCTTGCCACCGAGCCGGTGCGCGAGTTGCTCTGCGCGTTCCAGTGTGCGGTTAGCTATTGTTAGTGTTTTCGGATGTTGCGCAGCAAAGTGTGTTGCGCAGAGTTCGATCATTTCGCCTGCGCCGATAAACAGCACATGTTGTTCCGACAGCTTGTCGAAAATGCGCTCTGACAGTCGCACCGCTGCCGCCGCCATCGATACGCTATGCGCGCCGATCTCGGTTGTGGTGCGCACTTCTTTCGCGACCGCGAAAGTACGCTGGAACATCTGATGCAGATACGTGCCGAGCCCGCCCGCTGCTTCCGCCTGCCGTACCGCGTCTTTCATCTGGCCAAGAATCTGAGGCTCGCCCAGTACCATCGAATCAAGACCCGAGGCGACCCGGAATGCATGGCGCACTGCTTCATCCTGCGGCAGCGCATACAGATAGGGACGCAGATCAGAGTAGGGCAGCTTGTGATAGTCAGCGACAAAATGTGCTGTTGCATCCAACGCGGTATCGATATTGCCGTCGTTCGCGCTTGCGCCGTAGATCTCTGTGCGGTTGCAGGTGGAGAGAATTGCCGTTTCCTGACCCCGCGCCGAGTCAGCGGTGTTGCCAAACCAGGCGCAGGCCGACGCCACCGCCTGACCTAGCTGGTCAGCCGGGAAGGCCACCTTCTCGCGGAGCGAGACCGGTGCCGTGGTGTGATTCAGACCGACGGCGAGCAGTTGCATGCTGGGGCGTAAAGGAAAGTTGACTGTTCGTATTATAGCCCCGGGTGGACAGTCCTTATGAGCTAATCTGCTCCAGCCGGTACCCAAAACTGTAAACCGGGACTAACCGGTAGCCCGATTCCGGCTTCAGGCTCAGCTTGTTGCGTACCCGAGAGACATGCGTGTCCAGAGTTCTTGATGACAGTTCGGCATCACGGGACCATACCGTCTCATGAATATAGGCGCGGGACAAAGGCCGTCCGAGGTGCCGGAAGAACAACAGTGCGAGCTCGAATTCCTTCTGTGTGAGCGCGATTGAGCGCCCCTCAAACGCTACCTGTGACCGATCCATCAGGAACTCATGACGTCCAAAAACCATCAATTCACCGCGCGACTGACCGGGGCGGTATCTGTCCATCAGCAGCCGCAAGCGTAGCAGCAGTTCATTTTTGCGCAAGGGTGCGAGCAGCACATCTACAGGGCCCGCAGCTAGATGGACCAGTGCGGCATCGCTAAGGGTACGCGAGGAGATCAGCAATAGCGGAAGTGCTGGCCACTGCTCCTTGAGGTTTTCCAGCAAGCGCAGTCCGTCGCTTTCATCAGGCCAGTGAAGTAGCAGTGCGCTGGGTTCCTCGGACATCAAATGGGTACGCAGCGCCTCGTACCGGGTAAAGCCAGCGCAATCATGGCCACTGGTCTTCAGCAGGCTTTCCAGCGTCTTTCTGCGTTGCAGATCATGATCGAGAAGCGCAACGCGCATGATGTCGGGAGCTTTTCCGTTGGGAGGACAGGTGAAATTGTAAAACCATCAAGGATTTTTCGTTAACAGATTTCTTTGTCTGCCATCGTGAGCCGGAACTGGCGGGCAGCCCCTGTCGGAGTGAAGGCTGGCCCAATGATGGGATAATGCGGTTCGCAATAACTCATTCAAAACAATAAATCCTATGATCCTCGAACTCGCAGACATACAGATCCTCTCCGGCAAGCAAGCTGAATTCGACGCTGCCATCGTTCATGGCGTCAGGGACGTCATCAGCACCGCCAAAGGTTTCCGCGGCTACAAAATCAATAAAGGCATCGAGTCTCCCGAGCGCTATGTGCTGATGATTTTCTGGGACACGCTGGAAAACCACACGGTTGATTTTCGCGGCTCTGATGCATTCACCCAGTGGCGCAGTATCGTCGGGCCCTTCTTCGCTTCGCCTCCCAAGGTCGAGCATTTCGAACTGCTCGCTAAATCGGCCTGATTCCTTCTTGCGCCGGGCCGTGACTGCGGCCCGGCTGTCTTTGCCTGTCCAGGCTGCATCCGCGATGTACTAATTGCCGCTTTTTCGCACACATCAGGCCCCGTTACTCTCCGGCCGTTGTTAAGCTCGTCACTAGTGCGAGCCAGTATTCGCTCGCAGCGCGTTAATAGACCAGCTCCTTTGCGCCGCAAGACGAAAGATAAGTATCTTCGTCACGTCCCACGCTGGTCTGACACTCGCGCGATCGTGCGGTAAGAGCCATCTGTTTTACGCGCTATCCGATTTCAATATCAGACGGGTTTGTAATGCAGCCTAACTCGGGCGTGTCTGCACGCCTGCTCGGTCTATTTCTGGAAGGTGTCTCTCGTCCTCAGTGCTTTACTGAGGGCTTGCGCCTGCTGGCAGAGTCGCTGGGCGTCGAGCAGGCGGTTGTCAGAACATGGGATCGGCGTGGCAACTGGGCCTGTGTGCGCGAAGCCCGGCGCGTGAACCGAGGCTGGCATCTGAATGCTGACGACACGCCGTTACCGCATTCGGAATGGCGCTGGCTCGCTTCGACCATGGAGCCCGGACGATGGCAGCATTTCAGGGTGTTACATGATCGGTCTCGCTCCAGTGAATCAGATAGTCATCGCATCAGCCTGCCCGATGCTTCTCTGGGTTTGCGCCTGACGCTGAAGAACGGTGCCGAGGGGCTGCTACTGTTGAGATCTGCTCCCGGCATCTTGCCGGGTGCCAACGACCTGCCTCCGCCTGACGGAGATCTGATCAAATCTTTGCAGACAGCGATTGAGCTGATCGTGCAGCTACGTCAATTGAACCATAGGTTGGCCTGCACAAATCTGCTGCTGGATGCCATCCGGCTACCCATGCTCTTACTTGATTCTTCCATGCGCTTGCTGGCCGCCAATAGCCACGCTCATCTATTGATGAAGCGCACATCGACCGGATCAGGCAAACGTCAGATCACCTTGCACGGCGTGTGCGTGACAAAATTATCCGACGCTGTTCGTGACGCTTGCGAGCTTACCCATCGCACCGCCGGCGCTATTCTTCGGGTGAGCACCGATCCTGTTCGGCAGGTACTCGTCCTGCCCATCGTGATGCGTCATTCTGGCAAGGCCGAGCGTGCAGCATTGATCCTCGTGCATGGGCAAACTGAATCATTCGAACCGCAGGGTTCGGTCAACCAGTTGCTGCAGCAGGTCTATGGCCTGACTCCAGCTGAGGCCAGGCTGGCCATTCTCATACTCGAGGGTCAGTCACCGGGCGATGCGGCAGCCAGCCTGAAAGTCAGCATCGCAACCATCCGCACACAGCTGTCATCCATCCTGAAAAAAACTGGCTCTCGCAAACAAGCTGAGCTGGTCAGACATCTCTCACCGCTGATGGTGCTTGATCAGCCGCTGCTGCCGCGTTAAACACAGCCTCTAGTACAGCGTCTTACATCAAATGAAGGATGTTGGATGCCAGTCTCTTACCTACCATCGATCCGATGCGGATACGACTGCGAATTCAGGTCGTGTCCGCGCTTCAGCACATTCAGATACAACAACAGGAGAGATTGATGGTTACTCAGACGACAGTCAGCACCGATACACAAGACTATGTACCGGGCTCATGGGCAGAGATCACAGCGACCGGTTTCGATCCCGGTAGCACCGTGAGCTTTCAGGTCCAGCATGCAGGTGATCCCGGCGCTGACGGAATCTGGGGAACGCTGGATGATGTGATTGTCGAACTGGACGGCTCAGGCCATGAGACGTGGGATATCACGGATGGTAGCGAACTCGATCTGGATGGTGCGGTAAATGGCACAGTGGTGACCTCGTGGTATGTGAACCCGGACGATTCCCTGAACTGGCATTTTCTGCTGACTGCGATGGCCGCCGATCAGACAACGGCGAGTGCGGGATTCACGGATGCGTCTGGATCAACCAACAAGGTGTATCAGCATTGGGCTGATGGTGATGCAGCGACCACGAGTGCTGCCGAATGGAATAACAATATCCTCAATGCCAATAAGTCGGATTATTTCGAGGGAGAGGTTATTCCACATGTCTTCGTTTTCAAGGCGTCGAGCCAGGTACCGCTGGTGAATGGTCAATCGTACTCGTTCAATGTCACCTACAACTACTATCAGCTGAACACGGACGCACTGGGCTTCGACTTCCTCACTACCTTCAATGCCAGCCGGACGCCTGGGCAGCTGGGCGCGACTAACCCTGCGATCACGCCCACGCTGGACAATAGTTTCGCCAATGGTGGGGGCTTAATTGAATTTGGCAATGTTGCTCAAGGCATCTATACGGTGGATGCCAACATTACGAACGTCAGCGGGGTCACGGTGCTGGGTTCAGGAAACTTGGACCATAAGGTCACGATCACGTTTACCTATACCGGTGTGACGACTACGAATGGTGTCGCCGAGATTTACTATGGTCTTCATGTTGCTGGTCCTACCGATACCGATAACGGTGCCAGTGCCTGGACGGGCGGTTCGTTGCAGACCACCGTAGATATTGGCGGCTCCGGCGCGACGTCTATCCAGCTATCGCCGGCAGCCATTATTGCCGGCAGTATTAGCGGTATCAAATTTAATGATGTGAACGGTAATGGCATTCTTGATGCGGGAGAGTCTGGCATTGATGGGGTAACGATTTATCTTGATCTGAACCATAACGGTGTGTTTGACGGAACTGACGTTTCTGATGTCACTGCTGCCGGAGGTCTTTATGCGTTTTCAGTAACGCCGGATGCAGACAAAAGTACTGCAGCGAATGATCCCTATATCGTTCTCGAGGTCGCACCCTCAGGTTGGACGCAGACCACTACAAACCCGACTCCCATCACTATTTCTGCATCAAATCCATCCTACGTAAATATTAATTTTGGAAATCAGCAGCAAGTCGCGTCGCTAACGATTGCCAAGGACGTGGATCAGACCACGGTCAGCAGCACGGGCATGCTGACGTACACGATTGTGGTGGATAACACGGGTAACGTGGATCTGACGGGAGTGAAACTGGAGGATCTGAATGCCTATGGTTTGACGAGTCCTTCGGGTGATGATGGCGACGGCGTTCTGGAGACGAATGAGACCTGGACGTACAAGGCGTATTACGACGTGACGCAGTCGGATCTGAATTCGGGCGCAGCGATTGTGAACGTGGCAACGGTAGATACCGATCAGACGGATCCGGAGTCTGACGATGTGATGACATCAGTATTGCAGAACATTGATTTGTTTTTAGATAAATCAGCAAAAGTCTATGACGTCACTATCGATTCCCAGACCGGAAATCCTATCTTGACAGAAGATGCGGACGGCCTCGCTGATTCGCCTACCGACGTAATCAAATACACGATAGTCGTTAAAAACGGCGGTAATCTGACGCTGTCAAATGTTTTGTTAAAGGATACATTGGAGACTGGCGAAATCAAGACTTGGTCATTCAGTCTTGATGTCGGTGAGAGCAAAGAATTTACCTATTTCCACACAGTGACTCAGCTGGAGTTGGACACTAAGGGTTTCGGTGATGGATGGTTGACCAATGTCGCGGCTGCTACTGCGGAGTTACCTCCGACCGCTAGTTTATTATTATCTACACCTGTGCTTGAGGTACAAGATGTTGAGGAGGAGCCGCTCTTGTACAGCCCGGGTATCAGCATCAACAAGATCACGATCTCCGGAAACCAGTCGGGCGACGGCATTCTTGTGAATGTGGGTGATGCGATCACCTGGCGTTACGAGGTAACAAATATTGGGAACATTACCTTGTCGCAAGTGGAGATTAAAGACGACAATGGTAATGGTTGGTCATCAGACGATTTCAGTCCAATTTATATGTCCGGTGATACCAATGACAACCAATTGCTAGACGTGGGTGAGTCTTGGGTGTACGAAGCTAGTGGTAACGCAGGATCCGGCACGTACACAAACTATTCGACAGTGACTGCACAAGGGGCGAGTGGCGGCACATTTTCGGATGAAGATTTCAGCTCTTATCAGGGTAAGTCTCCAGCTGTAGCGCTGATCGCTCCCACCAACACCACGATTCAGGATTATCTGAAAGGTACGGCGCTCAGCTTCCAAGAGTACTACAGTTACCAAGGTGGTGCGATCCAGTATGGCGTGAAAGCAGGCAAGATCGCTCAGGTCAATCCCGGGGTTTTCTTCTATTTCACGGGCTTATCCGGCGGCATCAAGAGCGTTGATGCAAACAGTGATTCCAAGGCCGATGCCATGAGTGTCACCATCGATCAGAGCAGTGGTGGGTCGACAAATATGTTTGGTATCGCTAACAACGGTATTCAACTCTATAAAGTCATTGATATCGATCATGATGGAGTCATCGATGCCACAGATACCCTGACTACTATCAGCTTAAAGAGTAGTCAGATCGTTTTTGGTACGGGTGTAAATACGGGTGACATCACCATTAATTTTATGCCTGATCAGGTCGGCACCATGTACTTGTTGTCCTTAAAGTACAGCACAGGTTCGGTGGTGGGCAACACCGTTTCTTCCCCTTATCCTACGGTGCATTACGATTTTTCGACGAAGATCAATGGTGGTCAGATAGAGACCTATGCTGCAGGAATAGACCTCGCTCCCAAGCCGATCACCAAAATGATGCTGGAGGGTGACGCAGGTGAGGGTGGGAAGGCTCTCAAGGAGGTACAAATCAGTCACGTCATGCAGGCCGCAGTGTGCTGGTGGGACGAACACACCGATCTGACAGATGCTCAGCTTGCCAAGCTCAACATGACAAACGTCAGTATTGAGAACCTTGGGCAGGATGGTGATTCAGGCTGGATATTAGGTGAAAACGATGGCGACAACATCCTGATTGATGACGATGCTGCAGGCTATGGCTGGTCACTAGGCCTGGGTGGCGTAGCGCACAACAAGGTGGATTTGTTCTCGGTGCTGGTGCACGAAATGGGACATCTGCTCGGTAAAACCGATGCCGATATGCCAGCTGCCATTGCTACCGGCGAGCGTATGTTGCCGACGCTACCCGTCATGCCGCCCGACGGAGATGACGATCAGGAGAGCGATGATGCCCACGATGTCGCTGATGGCGACAATCACTCGGATGATCATGCAGCCTGCGGGGTACCAGACGCCGATCACATGCTTTCCCTCGTGGGATCGCAAGCGGCCGAGCAGCAGATGCACCTGCATATGAGTTGATCTCGACAGCAGGCGTACTCAAGCAGAAGCAAACAGGGTAGTGAGGCGGGGAGCTGGCCGGAGGCATTGTCGTGCTTCCGGCTTCTTTTTTTCTTTTATCAGCCTCGCTGGGATGAGCTTGTTGCTTTGCTCATGTACTAGTACAGACGCTGATCAGCGTCGCTCCGACTGCCATGAGAGTTCATCACATGCGCCAAATACCTTGAGCAACAAGACATTTTCTTTCGTCGCGCTGACCTTTTTCTAAAGGCCGCGTGGCAGCGCACCGACAGCGCAGCGTTTATTCCCTCGGCGGAAGCTTGTGCTGCCTCTTCATCGATGGTTAACATAATTGCAACCAAACCGGGCTTGTCCCAATGATAGAGGAGAGAGTGAATGTCAAAGAATTTGTCCAACCATCTGGATGCCGGATCGGTCACTACGCACAACCCTGCTGATGCGCAGGCGGTGCAGATTGGTCTTCGGCTGCGGGCAGTTGATCAGTCGGATCGCGCGGTTATCTCCAACATCACAGGAGTGCATCTGGGATCGGGTTTCGCGTTTATTGATTTTGGATTCATTGAGCAGTCGGCATTGACTGAGGTGACTCGAGCTACCCGTTCGGGCGAGCAGAAAAACCCTACGCTCGATGGTCGTCTTGAATGTCGGATCGCGATGGGGCTTGGCGATCTGGCGCAGCTGGCACGGCAGATCGATCAGGTCATTGCGGCCACCAACAAAGCGCGCGCTACCACGCAGACTCCTTCGCCTAATCCATTGGCGATCGATCCCACTGCCGTCATGCAGTAAGCCAACCGGCGCAGCGCCACGCACTGGCGTAGGTGCTGCATCGTCCTCGCTGTGTCATCAAAAAGCTCATCATGAACCCGCCGACACCGGTTTTCGCATCGACTCGTCCCACATCTACCGAGAAGCCTGCGGCAACGCCGCCGGCTTTGCGCGCCGTCATCTCGGCCAGCCGAACTGCGATTGTTTCAGCAGCCATGTTCAGCCTGTTTCTCAACCTGCTGATGCTAGTGCCATCGATCTACATGCTGCAAGTGTACGACAGGGTGCTCTCTACAGGCAGTGTCCCGACACTGCTGATGCTCACACTGATCACGACCTTCCTGTTTATCATTTTTGGTGGGCTGGAATGGTTGCGCACCCAAGTGATGATCGTGGCCAGCATGCGCTTCGATGCAGCACTCGGTCCGAAGGTACATGACGCAATATTTAACCGGACTATTGCCAGCAGTGGCCGGCGTGCGAGTGCGCAGCCGCTGGAAGACATTGATCGCGTGCGTCAGTTTGTTACCGGACCCGGGCTGTTTGCGCTGCTTGATGCGCCATGGGTGCCGATCTATGTCGGGCTGATGTTTGTGTTTCACCCATGGACCGGATGGGCAGCAGTATTTTCCATGTTGGTGCTCGCGGGTCTGACGGTCTGGACTGAACTGGCGACGCATCATCTGCTGCAAGAGGCGAATCGCTTGAGCATGGCAGCGAACCAGCAGACAGCCTCTCATCTACGCAATGCTGAAGTTATCACCGCCATGGGCATGCTGCCCAGATTGCGCGAACGCTGGCTTCGGGATCGTGGCGCCGCGCTGGAGTCACAACATCGCGCCAGCGCAAGAGCAGGGCTGATCTCCGCGCTGTCAAAGACTTACCGGATGACTTCGCAGTCGCTGATCCTTGGACTCGGTGCCTATCTCGCTATTCGGCGCGAGATCTCTCCGGGCATGGTGATCGCAGGCTCGATACTGCTCGGCCGGGCACTCGCGCCGATCGATCAGCTGATTGGCAGCTGGCGCACGATGACCGGCGCCCGCACTGCCTACAAACGATTGTCCGATTTGCTGGGTGAATATCCCGAGCCGGCCGATACGATGCCGCTGCCACCGATACGGGGCGAATATGAGCTGGACAAAGTCGTCATCGCACCGTTCGGCGCACGCATGGCAGTCATCAAGGAATTGACGCTCAAAATTCCTGCAGGCTCGCAACTTGGCGTGATCGGCCCCAGTGCCGCTGGCAAATCGACCTTACTACGCTCATTGCTCGGGCTGAACCGACCCCATTCCGGAACGCTCAGGCTCGATGGCGCTGAACTCGCACAGTACACGCGTGCTGCACTTGGGACCGCTATCGGTTATCTGCCACAGGATGTCGAACTGCTGGACGGCACCATTTCCGAAAATATTGCGCGCTTCGGTGATATCGATGCCGAAGCTGTCGTACGGGCCGCTCGCCGTGCGGGAGTGCACGAAATGATTCTCGCGCTGCCAGATGGGTATGAAACGCGGCTTGAAGGCAATTTCACACTCTCTGCCGGACAACGCCAGCGCGTTGCACTCGCACGCGCACTCTACAAAGATCCGGCGGTCGTCGTACTTGATGAGCCCAATTCCAATCTTGATGAGGCAGGCAGCGGCGCCCTGATGAAGTCACTGGACGAGCTGCGCGACATTGGCAGCACAGTGGTCATCGTCACGCATCGCAATGGGGTACTGGAAAAAGCCGATGCCGTGTTACTGCTGGTTGATGGAAAGCTTGCGTTGCATGGCACGCCGGCGCAGGTTTCGGCATCTCTCATTCAACGCCGGGCGCAACAGGCCGGAGCAAAAATGGCCACAGGAGGTGCCTGATGAATCCATTCACAGAATTCTCGAGAGGTATCTCGAAAAACATTCAGTCACTTCGCGCAGTCGCCGATACGCCGGCAAATGAGACCTCAATGGATCCGGTCATAGAGCGGCGCGAGCGCCGGCTACGTTACGGCGGATTGCTGGCGGTGCTGGCACTCTTTGTTGGCCTTGGTATCTGGTCGGTAAAGGCACCGCTTGACAGCGCTGCCATTGGTGCGGGCGTGGTGGTGCTTGAGAACTACCGAAAATCAGTGGATCACCTTGAAGGTGGCATTGTGCGTGAGGTACGAGTTACCGAGGGGCAGTGGGTTAAACGCGGGGATATACTGGTCGCACTGGAAGATGTGCAGGCACGCGCGCAGCTGGAGCAGGTGCGCAGCCAGCTGCTGGTAGGAATGGCGCGCGAAGCAAGACTGATTGCCCAGCGTGATGGACTGACGAGAGTGAACTACCCTCAAATGCTGTCGATGATGGCAAAAGATCCCCGCGCATCCGAGGCAATGCGCGTACAGGATCAGACTTTCCGGGTACGCCATCAAGCACAGCAAGGCGAGATCATGCTCTATGAACGACAGATCGCGCAGCTGCGTGAAAAGATTGCCGGACTGCGGCAGCAAAAGACCATGCGTGACCGGCTGGTAGATTCATATGAAAAAGAACGCGTCGATTTTGAGGCGTTGGCAAAAGAAGGTTATGCCGAGCGCCAGCGGGTGCGCGATATGGAGCGCAATCTCGCGGTAAATGAAGGGCAGCGTGATTCGCTTCAGAACGACATTGCCTCCGCTGAAGTGGAGATCAGTTCGGCGCAGCTGAAGATTGTGCAGCTCGAAAAAGACTTGCAAAAAGAAGTAGCGAAAGAGCTCTCTGAGGTACAGGCTGAGATTTTCGCGCTGCGCGAAAAGATGCTCGGACTGGAAGATACCTACCATCGCACAGCGATCGTCGCACCGGAAGAGGGGCGCGTGCTCGGTCTGGCGGTCCATACCCGAGGCGAAGTTCTCAAGCCAGGTGCCCACCTTCTCGATATCGTGCCGGGCGAAGAGACGCTGATCGTCGAAGCCAAGCTGTCACCACAGGATGTCGATCAGTTGCGAGTGGGACAAATGGCGGAAGTCAGGTTCACGGCCTTTCGTCAGCGTGATATGCCGCGCATCGAAGGCAAGCTGGCGACGTTATCAGCCGACCGCATGATGGAAGACGTCAATGGAGCCAAGCAGCCTTACTATCTGGGTCGCGTCACGATTACACCGAAAGGCATGCAGGATCTGGCAAGACTGAAGCTGGATCTGGTTGCAGGTATGCCCGCCGATGTGCTGGTAAAGACCGGACAGCGTACATTCTGGCATTACATGACCGCGCCACTATCGGACATGCTGGTACGTTCGCTGCGGGAGGATTGAGTTGCATAACCTGCTCAATCGATTTTTGGCTCTCCTTGTCGCAGTGACTCTGCTCTGCTCGTGCATGCCTTCCGTGGCCACCGATCTGCTCAGCCTGTATCGTTCTGCGGTGAATGACAATCCCTCGCTCAAGGCGAGGCGGTTTGGAGTAGATCGCGCGCGTGCCGACGCGGACCAGGCAGACAGTCGTCTGTATCCGCAGGCGAGTCTTCAGTCATCAGCATCCCGTAATGATTACAGCGATCATCTCGGAGATCAGCGTTACAGCGGCCGCCGCCATGTGCTGCAGGCGCGTCAGTCCATCATTGATCTGCCATCCTATTATCGGAGCGATGGCGCGCGTTTTACAGTAGGGCAGGCCGAACAGGAGGCCGCCAATGCGCGTGCTGAGCTGTTTTCGCAAATCGCCGACCAGTACCTGAATGCGCTGCAGGCCGATGACGAGCTGATGCAGCTGCAGTCTGAGAAAGAGGCCGCACAAAAACAGGTTGATCGTCTGCGTTCCATGAGAGAGCGTGAAATGGCCAAGGTCACTGATCTGACCGAAGCAATTTCGTACCTGCAGCAGGTCAATACGCGCGAGATCGATGCAATCAACAAAGGCGAGGCAGCACGCGTCCGGCTGCGAGAGCTCTCTGGCAGACATGCGGGAATTCTGGCTATGCTGGTTCGTACCGATTTTCCTTCAGTGCCCGAGACAGCAGATTATTGGGTCAGCACTGCCCGGGAAGCAAATCCGGCCATCGCCGCCCGGCGGGAAGCACTACAGGCGAGTCGACGCTCTGTGGATGCAGCGAAGGCCGAGCACTATCCTCAGTTATCACTGTCACTTCAGTACAGCCAGTCAAATCTCACTTATGACAATCTCTCGCAGCGCTCCTACAACGTGGGTAGTGCGTCGCTCGAATTACGTATACCGATCTATGAGGGTGGGCGGGTCAATGCTGCGGAAGCAGCAGCGCTCGCGCAGCAGGCCATCGATCAGGAGCAACTTGAAGGTTTGCTTCGCGAAGTCGAACGCGATACCCGGATCATGTACGCATCTGCGCAGGCGAATCGTGCACGCATCGATTCTACGAACGCCGAGGTCGATGCTCTGACGCAAACGGTTCGGGCACAGGAGCGCGGCTATGAACTGGGCGCAGCGACAGTGATTAATGTGCTGGATGCCCGGCGACGACTGCTTCGCGCACGGGTCGATCAGTCCAAGGCACGTTACGACTATTTGCGCGACCTGATCGGTCTGACAGCGCGCTCGGGAAGACTGACTGAAGCTGAGGTAGCCGAGTTCAATCGGTGGCTCGGTCCGCGCGTCGACTGATCGTCTGATCACTGCCAGCAAGTACTGCAGTCCCGGCGTTGTATGATGCGACCTTCCTGGTATTTGCCCTTCTGTGGCAGCTCTCCGATGAAATCCCTCTGCGTTTTACTGCTGATGTTCCCCCTGATTGCGCTGGCCGCCAGTGAATCGTATGACTGTGATGGCAAGACACGTTTTATTCATCGCGGCGCACCATCAACCGTGCCGGCGGCGGCCAAGCGCAGCTACCGTCTGACAGCAGATCATATCGACGGGCTGGCGTGCCAGCAAGAGGAGCAGGTGATCGGATGCATGGGGCTTACGCCCGAGCAGGCAATGCGCAAGATCGTCATCGATCGCACAGCCCTCTCGGTCAGCGATACGATGGAACTGCCTACCTCACTGCTGATCTTTGAAGGTCAGTGCAAGTCAGTAAAAACAGACTGACTCAGAGACTGACTGAGTTTTCCTGACTGATATGAAATCTCTGGCCCTGCAGCCTGCCCGCTGGCATATGGGTGAACACGGCGAATTATTCGCGCCGCAGTATGGCGATGTCTATGCAAGCCGCAGCAGCGCATGGGGACAGGCGCAGGCAGTCTTTATTGAGGGCTGTGAGTTGCCCGCGCGTGCGGAGAACTTGCCTTGCCTCCGCCTGCTGGAGACAGGTTTTGGATTGGGCGTGAATTTTCTGGCGACATGGGCCTGGCTCAGAGAGAGTGCTTACGCCGCACGATTGCGCTACGTCGCCATAGAAAAACATCCTTTTACTGTGGCAGATTTGCGGGCCGCACTGGCCCCATGCATTCAGTCGGCACCCGCCGAGCAGATATCTTAACTTGAGCGACTGGCACAGCGTC
>JACCDH011459212.1_pt1 | contig 15712 bp, 12 predicted proteins | sample 7442481 | NCBI WGS metagenome assembly JACCDH01 (sample SAMN15323433, study PRJNA562643) | freshwater metagenome | isolation source: river surface water | place: USA:Blue River Watershed | collected 2017-08-15
AATAACCAACAATGTCAAGATGGCGATGTAATGCTGCTGGATGTGGGGTCAGAATACGCCAATTATTCTTCCGATTTAACGCGTTGTATCCCGGTGAATGGCCGCTTCACGCCACGTCAAAAAGCTGTGTATAATGCGGTGCTTCACGTGAAAAATGAAGCAACAAAATTATTAGTCCCAGGAACCATCATGGCCGAATATCACAAGCAAGTGGGTGCTTTGATGGAGGAGCAATTGGTGAATCTTGGCTTAATTTCCATGGAAGATATTAAATCACAGGACCCGGCTTGGCCAGCGTACAAAAAATACTTTATGCATGGCACATCGCATTTCCTTGGGTTAGACACCCACGACGTAGGACTATGGCACGAACCGATTCAAGCGAATATGGTCTTTACTGTGGAACCAGGAATTTACATTCCGGCTGAAGGCCTAGGGATTCGCTTAGAGGATGACGTGGTGGTTCAGGCCAGTGGTCAACCCCATAATTTGATGCGTAACATACCGATTGAGGCGGAAGCGATAGAAGACCTCATGAACCGTGGCTAAACTGCTGCATTATCAAGCAATCGGTGAAGGACCGGTAACGGTATACTTACATGGCTTTTTAGAGTCTTCCACTATGTGGGAACCGCTCAATTTATCAGACATTCCAGGAACACATTTGCTAATCGATTTACCCGGTCACGGGAATTCACCCCTTGTTGACACGGTAAACGAGCCGAGCATTCGTTTTATGGCGGATGAGGTAGAGAAGGTGTTAGTTCACCTTAACATTCAGGATTACAGAATCGTTGGTCACAGCATGGGCGGTTATGTAGCCATCGCATTGTTGGCTCATGCGGCATGTAAGCCAAGCCGTGTTACCTTTTTGAACTCAAATTATTGGTCAGACAGCGAGGCTAAGCAAGCGGATCGAGTGCGGGTTGCGCGCATCGCGTATACTGGAAAGCAGCTGTTTATTAATGAGGCAATCCCTAATTTATTTGTGGATCCAGCAGCGTTTAAGGAACAAATCACGGCATTGAAACGTGAAGCGGAAACCATGACAGCGGATGCAATCGCCTATGCGGCTTTAGCAATGCGCAGCCGCACCGATTATACGGAATTAGTGGCTCACATACCAACTATAATTCAGATCATCCATGGCGCCTTGGACCGCCTGGTAAGCGTAGAGGAATTACTGGATCGCGTAGCGGCCTTAAACCGTGGGACATTACCCGAAGTCGTTATCATACCACATGCGGGTCACATGGCCCACTGGGAAGCGACCAGGGAAGTACATATGGCGTTGTTTTCTTCGTTTAATTCCTGGGTGCGGGTTTAAACCCGCACCCAGGGTAAATGATTGCCATGATTTTAGGGAGAATACGCCAAGGTTTAGTTCAACATAGCGAAGCGACGTTGAACGTATGAACCCAAGGGGGAAATTGAAAATCAAACGCTGCTTGTAATTGGGGATTACTCGCTGTCGCAATGTTCATCTTAGCGAAGCGATGTTGAACTCGTGAACCCAAGGGGGGAACGTCAACCAAATTGAAAACCAAACGCATAGCGTTTTCAGGGTTTTTAATTTCATTTCTTCGCTTAAGTAAACTTAGCTTGAATTAAAATTAAAAAACCCGGCTAAAAGCCAGGTTTTCAATTTGGTTGCGGAGAGAGAGGGATTCGAACCCTCGATACACTTTTGGCGTATACACACTTTCCAGGCGTGCTCCTTCAACCACTCGGACACCTCTCCAATGCAGGCACAAAGGTATTCCATTTTTTCGGTGTAACAAAACGCCGGTTCCCGCCGTAAAATAATTTCGTGATTTTCAGTTTGGTTAAGCGCGATTTCACATAAATTAGCAAAATTTTTTTCATGTCTGGTTCTTATCATAAAATCTCGTTTGCCGGTGTCCTTATTACCATTGGAATTGTTTTCGGTGACATTGGTACTTCACCTCTTTACGTGTTTCAAGCTATAACCGGACAAGGAGCCCATTTAAGTAGAGATTTTATTGTTGGTGGATTATCCTGTGTTATTTGGACCTTGATCCTGCTCGCCACCATCAAGTACATTTATTTTGCACTCAATGCAGACAACAAGGGTGAAGGGGGAATTTTCGCCCTCTTTGCCTTGCTTAAAGAACGAAATGTTGGGTGGGTAGTTATTCCAGCACTCATCGGGTGTGCTACCTTGCTTGCGGACGGTTTCATTACTCCAGCCATTTCCATTTCCTCGGCTGTGGAAGGCATTAATAACATTAATCCCGATGTCCCTGTGATCCCAATTGTGGTTGGAATCATCATTGCCTTGTTTACGATTCAACAGTTTGGTACTGCCGTGATTGGTAAAGCGTTTGGTCCTATTATGGTGATTTGGTTTGGATATTTGGCCTACTTAGGGATGATTAATATTAATAAAAACCCAGCGGTATTGGCCGCGTTTAATCCCTACGAAGCCTTCAATTTTGTTACCAAAGTACCCGGAGGATTTGCTGCCTTGGGGGCCGTATTTCTTTGTACCACCGGAGCAGAAGCACTGTATTCTGATCTAGGCCACTGCGGTAAAGGAAACATTCGCATCAGTTGGGCGGTGATTTCTGCCGTATTAGTGTTTCATTATTTGGGTCAAGCGGCTTTATGCACCTCAGAAGGATTTACCTTGGCTAAAGGAGCAACCGTGTTCTACAGCATGGTACCAAAAAACCAATTAATTTTTGCAGTAATTATTGCTACGGCGGCTACCATTATTGCTTCTCAGGCCCTAATCACAGGGGTTTTCACCCTGATGAATGAGGCCATCAAATTAAAGCTTTGGACCAACCTTAAAGTGAAGTTCCCTTCCGATCACCAAGGACAGATTTACATTCCCTTCATTAATTGGGTGTTGATGCTGGGTTGTCTTTTAGTGATTTGGTTCTTTGGAAAATCTGAGAAAATGGAAAGCGCGTACGGTTTAGCCATTACTATTAACATGGTGATGACCTCTCTCCTTTTGGTGGTGTTGTTGTATCTGACCAGTCCACGCTTAAAGCATTTTTATGGGGTGGTGTTTTTAGTGTTTACTTTCATCGAATGCATCTTCTTATTTTCCAATTTAGGGAAAGTTGTTCACGGCGGATGGTTTACGCTGGCCCTTGCTAGTTCATTTTTCGCATTGTTATTCCTTTACTACAAGGCGCGAGAATTGCGAAGAAATATTACCGAATACTTACCGATGACCGCGGTTACACCCCTATTAGAAGCGGTGAAAAAAGATCAGACAATCCCGTATGAGGCAACTAACTTAGTGTTTCCAACGCGGAGCAATTCCCATGACAAACTGGATTTAACGGTATATCATTCCCTGTTCATGAAGCGTCCACGCAAAGCTGGCGTGATTTGGTTTCTTCATTTAGATATCCTGAATGAACCGTGGGGAGTCCACTATTCTGTACACGAAGTAATTGACGGTTCTTGCTATTACGTCTCCTTACAATTAGGATTTAAAGAAGAACACCGCATTGAATACATGATGCGTAAAATTCATTGTACGATGGTCGAGAAAGGCGAACTCACCAATGAGAGTGTATTTGAATGCATTAAAGATCGAGTAGGTAAAGTAGATTTCAAGTTTATAGTATTGAATTCTAGAGTATCCACAGATAATGCGCTTACCGCGTTTCAAATCTTGTGTGTTAAAGCTTACCGCTTCGTTAAGTCTACCGGGTTAAAACCTGCAGAAGATTTCGGACTGGATAAAACCAATGTTGAGGTGGACTATATTCCAATTTCAGTTACAGCACAGGTGAATCAAGAACTGACAGAAGACTACGAGGACTATTCAGCTACAAAGAAGTGCTAATCAAAGCCTAGGCTAAGCACTTTCTCCAGCGATTACTGTACAAAAACCGGCTTGATGGGGATTGGTTGAAGTTCCTAAATACCACATTAATTTAGTCAGCGCGGCTTCGGTTGTAAGGTCTGTACCGTTCCAAGCACCTAATTCGGCCAATAAATGTCCAGACGCGTATTTCCCCGGTTGAATACTTCCGCTCGTGCATTGGGAAATCGTAACAAGAATTCCACCCTGTTCCACATACGCAGATAATACCTTAGCAAAGGCGTCGTGATTTGGGGTATTCCCAGAGCCAAAGGCTTCAATGACCACGGCACGGTGTACTTCTGGGTTAAATACCGATTGATAGGCACTGAGATTAATGCCCGGATATAGTTTAATTAATCCCACACGAGCGTCGAGCTGCTTAAAATATGCGGTGTTGGTCTTCGGGTGCTCAAGTAACTCATTCGTGTGAATTTCAATTTCAACCCCCGCAACCCCTAACAACGGATAGTTCGGCGAATCAAAGGCATCAAATTGGTGCGCAGAAATTTTTGATACTCGATTACCTCGGAATAATTTCGATTGAAAGAATACAGCTACTTCTTGCAGCAACGGTTTTCCTGTACTGCCTTTTTTCCCCGCGATTTCTAAGGCAGTTAAGAGGTTTTCTTTGCCGTCGGAACGTAATATTCCAACTGGAAGTTGAGATCCCGTGAGTACAATTGGCTTAGCTAAGCCTTGAACCATAAAACTTAAGGCAGACGCCGTATAGGCCATGGTATCTGTTCCGTGCAAGATAACGAACCCATCCACGGTGGCTTCATGTTGTGCTATGAGCTCCACCAGTTCAATCCAATGCGCGGGCTGCATGTGTGAGGAATCGATCGGTTGAGCAATGCTTATTGGAATAACCTCAAGATCCAAGCGTGCAATTTCAGGAATTTGCTGATGAATATAGTCAAAGTCCAAGGAGTGTAATTCTCCCGTACTCGGGTTGGCCATCATTCCTATCGTACCCCCGGTATAGATTAATAAAATGCGTGGTTTCATAGGTGTTGCACATTAAGATTAAACAAGCGCCGAGCATTTTCAGAGGTTATTTTATTTACCTCTGCAACAGGAATTGCTAGCACATTACTCAAGGCATCGGCAATGTGAATTAAATAAGAGGGTTCGTTTCGTTTCCCACGGTGCGGTGTAGGAGGTAAGTAGGGTGCGTCCGTTTCTAAAACGATGCGATCCAACGGTAGCGTTTTTACGACTTCCGCTAATCCACTATTCTTATACGTTAGTACTCCACCAATACCAAAATAAAAAGAAGGATGCGTTCGTAGGATATATTCCGCCTGGTCTTTTGAACCTGTAAAACAATGAAACACGCCACGGAGTTCGGTATGTTGGTAATCAGATAGCACTTCGAATAGCGGATCAAAAGCATCTCTAACGTGAATGGCAATCGGCAGCTTATAACTTAAGGCCCATTCAATTTGTTGATTCAAGGCCTGTTTTTGTTCTGTAAGGAATTGTTTGTCCCAATAGAGGTCCATCCCGATTTCACCAATCGCAACAAGCTGTTCATGATGCGTTTTAAGCAGTTCACCAAGAATATTCAACTGCTCGTTTACATCTTCCTTTACATAACACGGATGCAACCCAAGCATGGGCGAACAAGGAATAATGGGGTTATTGAGTATGCTTAATAAGGGTTCCCAAGAATCCACATCAATGTTCGGGAGTAAAATCTGCGTTACCCCAGCTTCTTTCGCTCGATGCAATACCTCATCTAGTGATGGGAGAAAGGATTCTTCGTACAGGTGACAGTGGGTATCAATCATTGGATTTGGCTTGACGTTTTTCCCAATTCCACGCGTCCTGCAAGGCATCTTTCACACTCCGTTTAGCGCTCCAACCAAGCGTCGTATTTGAAAAGGAAACATTCGCGAAGATTTCAGTGATATCACCCGCACGCCGCGATCCCATGTGATACGGAAGATCCATGCCAGAAACTTCATTGAAGAATTGAATCATTTCGAGCACAGAAGTGCCTTTCCCTGTTCCAATATTAAATACAGCCAATGGGTTTTCGCTGGTAAACAATAGCGCACGCACATGGGCATCTGCTACGTCACAAACATGAACATAATCCCGAATACAGGTTCCGTCTGGGGTAGGGTAGTCGTTTCCAAATACGGTCAGGTGGGAACGAATTCCTGCGGCCGTTTGTGTGATGTAAGGCAATAGATTGTTTGGGATTCCAACCGGAAGTTCCCCGATTAATCCACTTGGGTGTGCACCGATCGGGTTGAAATATCGAAGGCAAATCGTTTGAAAGGGCACGGAATTTCGGTGTACATCTTCAATAATCTGTTCACCCATCCATTTGGTATACCCGTATGGTGATTCGGGTAAGCGTTTTGGCGTCGTTTCAAACACTTGCTTTTGTTCCGGCTCTCCGTAGACCGTGCAAGAGGAGGAAAACACGAATTTCGGAATGGTATACCTGTTACACGCCTCAAGCACATTCATTAATCCGATGAGGTTATTCTGATAATATTGAAGTGGAACTTCACAGGATTCACCCACGGATTTGTAAGCAGCAAAGTGAATTACGGCCTCAAAGGTATGGGCATCAAATACTTTAAACAATGCGTCTTTATCGCAAATATCTATCGGGATAAATGAAAAACCCTCATCCGTTAATTGGGCTAATCCATCAAGAATTACCCTGGAACTGTTTCGTAAGTCGTCCACAATAACGGGATAAAAGCCTTGCTCCACCAATGAAACGATGGTGTGAGAACCGATGTATCCTGCGCCTCCTGTAACGAGTACTTGCTTCATAGGGTAAAGGTAAACATTTCTTAAGGACCATAAACGTGAACAAATATTCTACACGAACGTTTTCTTTGCATGTTTAAATGGTGTTGTGCGCTCCTCATGGTTGGTTTGTTTAACAAAGAAACCGTGAGCTTAGAAGTTAACGTGAGTGGATTCCCTTCCAATAAGGGACAAGCGTATGTGGCCTTGTTTAATTCCAGTGAAACCTTTCCGAGCTATGGCAAGCAACTCAAAGGAAAAATAGTAGCCATCGAGCAGCTTAAGTGCAAAGTGACCTTTACGAATTTAACGCCCGGTTCCTATGCGATTGCAGTATATCACGACGTAAACAAAAACGATAAACTCGATAAAAACGTACTTGGAATGCCCACCGAGTCTTATGGGTTTTCAAATAATGCCCGAGCTACCTTTTCTGCGCCCAGTTATCAGGATGCAAAGGTCTCGTGCCTGAAAGACAAATCAATCAACATTGTGGTTAAGTGAACTTAACAAAAATAAAATTCTAGGGTAACACCTAACGTTTTGTTAATGAGCACTTTTGATGCGTGAAATATACGCATGAAGTAGTGGTAATTTCTGATGTACATCTAGGTACGTATGGCTCGGCAGCATCGGAACTTGTATCGTATTTAAAGCGAATCAGACCAAGAATCTTGGTATTAAATGGCGATATAATCGACATTTGGCAATTCAGTAAAAAGTACTTTCCGGAATCTCACCTAAAGGTTATCAGAGAAATTATTCGCTTAATGAGCAGCGGTACGCAAGTGCATTATATATTAGGCAATCACGACGAGGCACTTCGTAGGTTTACGGGTTTTGATTTAGGAAACCTAACCTTAGATAACAAGTTGGTATTGGATTTACCTACAGGAAAAGCGTGGATTTTTCACGGGGATGTTTTTGATTATTCCGTGCGCCAATCAAAGTGGATTGCAAAGCTGGGAGGCAAAGGATATGATTTATTGATTCTGATTAACACCATGATCAACTGGACCCTCTTGAAACTTGGAAAGGAACGAGTTTCAATAAGTAAAAAGGTAAAGGATAAGGTAAAGGGCGTTATCGCTTATGTAAATAATTTTGAGCAGAATGTTGCGGAAATTGCACGTGAAAACGGATATAAATATGTGGTTTGTGGTCACATTCATCAACCGGCAATTAAAGTATTCTCAGATTCAGAAGGTAAAGAAGACGTCACGTACTTGAATTCCGGGGATTGGGTAGAAAATCACACTGCCCTAGAATATGTGGATGGAAAATGGTCCATTTATCAATACAAAGAAAGCAATGAAATTCATCCGGAAGCGGAATTAAAACCAATTAACATTGATTTATCCATGATCCTTGAGGAACAGGTAATGTCATGAAAATTTTATACGCCATACAAGGAACGGGAAATGGCCATTTGAGTAGGGCCATCGCACTGTTGCCGACTTTAAACCAACGCGGAGAGGTGGATATATTAATCAGTGGAAATCAATCACAATTATCTTTCCCGTCCCCAATAAAGCATCAATGTTATGGATTAACTTTTGTTTCTTCAGCAAAGGGAGGAATCGATATATTAAAAACGATAAAAGGGCTTAAGCCCCTCCGGTTTTTGAAGGAAGTTTGGTCACTACCTGTTGATGAATACGATCTTGTAATTTCTGACTTTGAACCCGTAAGCGCATGGGCTTGCAAACTAAAAGGAGTTACCTGTATCGAACTGAGCCATCAGGCCGCTGTTAGAGCTGTTGGAAGCCCGCAAACGCCGCTTTGGTTTCCTGTTGGACGATGGATTATTAGAAATTATTGCCCCAGTAAATTACGTGTTGGATTCCATTTTGAGGCATTTACCGAAAACACCTTTTATCCAATAATTCGTCAGGAAATTCTGAGTGCAACACCGGTTCAGGGCTCCCATACCTTGGTTTATTTGACGGCATTTAATCGCAGGTTTTTAGCATCTTTTTTTTCAGAAATCCCAGGTAATTTTAAGATTTATTCAAAAGATATTAAGCAAATAGAAACCGTTGATAACCTTGTTTTTTGTCCGCTAGGAACTGAAGACTTTTTAACCGATTTAATTACTGCAAACGGAGTAATTTGCGGTGCGGGGTTTGAATTACCAGCAGAGGCCTTATTTTTGAATAAAAAACTATTAGTTATTCCGTATGCTAATCATTTTGAACAGCATTGCAATGCGCAGGCCTTAAAGCAACTAGGCGTTCGGGTTCTATTTGAATTAAATCAAACTACTCAAGCCCAAGTTATTACCTGGTGTTTGGAAGAAAATCCCGTGGAGTATCGCTGGGCAAATCATTTGGAGCTTGCAATAGACCGGGTGTTCGATGCGGCGCAAGACCTTAGAGATGCAATTCCAATAATAGATTAGTTGGTTTCTTCTGGGGTATATTTAGCGTATAAATTACGCTGCGCATGAAATGGAGGTCCTTCTGTGCGACGATATTCGTTTTTCATATCGGAAGTAATCCAACGTGATTTAACCGTTCCTCGCCATTGAAAGTCAAAAATCTCTGTGATTTCTGCCTGAATGCTAGGGTCAAAAATGGGGGTAGCGACTTCAATTCGGTAATCCAGATTTCGCTCCATTAAATCAGCACTTCCAATATAAAACAAGGGGTTGCCATTATTACCGAACACCATACAACGCGCATGTTCAAGGTATCGATCAACGATGCTAATTACGGTCAGGTTTGGATTTTTCTTCAAGTCGGTTTTTAAACAACAGATTCCTCGAACAATCATTTCAGCATGAACCCCGGCCATGCTCGCTTCGAGCAACTTTTCGATCATTTGTCGGTCGGTTAGGTTATTCAATTTAATCCGGATAAGCGCTGGTTTTTTTGCTTTAGCCAAGGCAATTTCCTTATCAATCAGTTGAACAATTTTTCTTCGGTAATTAATGGGAGAGACCATTAAATGACGAAAACTAACACGTTCCATGTTGTTTTCAAGTAACTTAAACACTTTACCCACTTCGGTCACTACACGTTTTTCTGCAGTTAATAAAGCAAAATCCGTATATATTTTAGAGGTTCGTTCATTGAAGTTTCCGGTACCTACATAGGCAATAGAAAGATCTTTTCCTTTTTCCTGTCGTTTAATGAATAAGAGCTTGGAATGTACCTTAAGGTTTGGCGCACCATATATTACTTTTGCTCCGTGTTCTTTTAATTGGTTTGACCATTGCAGGTTATTTTCTTCATCAAAACGGGCTTGTAATTCCATAACCACCACCACCTGTTTTCTATTATAAATGGCCGCGATAAGCGCCCGCATTATTTGTGAATCAGGAGCTAGGCGATACACATTAATTTTGATTTCTGTTACCAAAGGGTCGATGGCGGCTTCGCGCAAGACATCAATGATGTAGTCGAATTTTTGATACGGAAAATGTAAAAACACATCGCGTTCTTGAATCCGTTCAAGGATTTGGTGCCCAGATTCCAGAAAGGCATGTGGATGCGGTGGTTGTGGTGCAAAGAGTAAATCTTTTCGGTTAAAATCAGGAAATTGAAGAAAGTCTTTGAAGTTGTGGTATTTCCCACCGGGGATCGCATTGGTGGCTTTTTTTAATTCAAGGCAATTCAATAGATATACCAATAAGTCTTCCGGCATAAATTCATCGTATACAAAACGCACAGGAGTTCCTTTTTTTCGTTTTTTCAAACTCCGTTCGATTTTTTCAGAGTAAGATTGGGTTACATCATCATCCAAATCCAATTCAGAATCTCTCGTGAATTTAAAAGTGTATGCACTAATTTTATCTGAGGGCAACATCGAGAAGATGTTCGATAAATGAAGCCTTATGATATCATCTGCAAGAATGAAAAAGGAATCTTTTCCTTCGGTCATTACATGAAAGCGGGCTTTTCCCGGAGGAATTTGAAGAATTGCATACCGATTTGCGAGGCCCTTTTTTTGAATTTTTATTGCCAGATAGATCGCGTCATCTCGCAAATCCGGAAACGCCGCTTTTTTATCCAAAATAATCGGAAACAACATGTGTTTGAAAGTTTCCTTGAAATACAACGATACTTGATGTGTAAGACTCGGTGTAATCGTATGATCATCCACCAAATAAATCCCTTCCTTTATTAATTGTTGTGTTAGGTTCAGATAACACGATTCAAAAAGCTCTTGCTGATGCAGCACCACTTTTCGGATATCCTTATAGAGTTCTTCTGCAGTACCGTCGTATCCATAAATCTTTTTTTGTTTGAGGTTTATCATTCGTCGAACCCCTGCAACACGAACCCTAAAAAATTCATCTAGGTTGTTGGAGTAGATTCCAAGAAATCGAAACCGTTCAATTAAGGGTACTTTTTCATCACGAGCTTCTTGCAACACCCGTGCATTAAAACTTAGCCAACTGAGCTCTCGATTGATCGTTTTCATGTTCATTCTTGCGGGTTTCATGCGCCAAGATACAACAGCAAGATTAACCCAACATTAAGTGATTAAACTATTCGAATTCGAAAAGTGCTGCGCCTTTTTCAACTACGGCACCTGCCGCCACATGAATGGTCTTAACTTTTCCGATTCCACTTGATTTTAAGGTGTTTTCCATTTTCATCGCCTCTAAGGAAATTAACGGAGTTCCAGCATCAACATCCTCTCCCACCGCAACGAGCACATTAATAATTCTTCCAGGCATCGGCGCATTGAAACTTTTAATTTTTCTAACCTTTGGCTTGTCCATACCAAGCTGATGGATTAACTCATCCAAGGCATGTTTTTTTCGAATATGGAACACCCGGTGATTTATTTTAAGTACTAACTGCTGCGCTTCACTTAAATCTGAAACAACCTCCCCGTGATACTCTTCCCCTTCAAAGTCTAAGGTAAAAAATCGATGGTCTATCCAACGGATGGCCGCTCCTTCTGAAGTTGCCGTTTCTTTTTGGTCAAAAATCCAAGTCATGCGTTTTTATTTATGGTAAATATAAAATCATTTGGCTCAAGAATTTCTTCTTGAATTACACCGGTAAAATCACCAGGCATCAGTTCAAAGTGGTTCGCTAATACTTCTTCCCCAATATAGTTTAAATGGCTTGAAATTCCGAGCAGCACTTCTTCACTGCCGTGATACTGTACCTGAATTTTGTCCGTAACCTCAAGTCCACCATCTTTTCGTGCGTTTTGTATTCGATTCACCACCTCTCTTGCAATTCCCTCTCCCTTTAATTCGGGCGTAATTTCAACATCCAAGGCAACGGTGAGTATTCCATCACTGGCCACCACCCAACCCGGCACATCCTTGGTGGTAATTTCCACATCCGTTAAATCTAAGTGAATTTCCATCCCATCAAGTGTAAAAGTAGCCCCTTGATTCGTTTCAATGGCATGAATTTCTTCCGCAGTGAGCCCGTTAACCCAAGCAGCAATTCCTTTCATGTGTTGACCATATTTTGGTCCTATGGTTTTGAAGTTTGGCTTGATTTGTTTCACCAGGGTACTCGCATCCATCCATTCGATGTCTTTTACATTAACTTCTGATTTCACAAGTCCCGCAATGCGATTTACATAGGAGGTGAGTGGTTCTGGAAGCGTTGGAATAAGGATTCGTTTTAAGGGTTGACGCACACGAATTTTCTCCTTCTTGCGCAAACTTAACACCATGGAGGTAATGCGTTGTGCCAAGTCAATTTCTTGCTCTAAAGCCGGGTTTATAGCGGATTCATCACTGATTGGAAATGCTGATAAATGAACCGATTCCGCTGCTTTACCTTGCGTTAAATCCAAATATAATCGGTCCATATAAAATGGCGCTATTGGAGCAGAAAGAATACTTACAGTTTTTAAACAGGTATACAAGGTTTGGTATGCCGCCAGCTTGTCTTTCGCATCATCATTTTTCCAAAATCTCCTTCTCCCTAAACGTACATACCAATTGGATAATTGATCACATACGAAATCTTGAATTTGTCTTCCGGCAAACGTCGCATCATATTGCTCATAGGCCTGATCCACCGCTTGCACCAAGCTATTCAGTCTCGACAACACCCACCGGTCCATTTCCGGTCGTTCTGCCAATGGAATGTGCGATGCTGATGGATCAAAATTATCCACATTTGCATAGAGTGAAAAGAAGGAATAGGTGTTATATAAGGTGCCAAAGAATTTCCGTTGGGTTTCTTTGATCCCGGCTTCGTCGAATTTTAAATTATCCCAGGGCTGTGCATTCGTGAGCATGTACCAACGCGTGGCATCCGCACCAAATTCAGCCAGCGTTACGAAGGGATCTACCGTATTTTGAAGTCGTTTAGACATCTTTAGTCCGTGCTTATCCAACACCAATCCATTGGAGACCACAGATTTGTACGCGACTTTTCCGAACACAAGTGCTGATATTGTATGAAGGGTATAAAACCATCCGCGTGTTTGGTCCACCCCTTCAGCAATAAAATCAGCAGGATAGTGTGTCCCGTGATCTATAAACTCCTTATTCTCAAAAGGATAGTGCCATTGTGCGAAAGGCATAGAACCCGAGTCAAACCAAACATCAATTAGGTCTGATTCTCTTCGCATGGGTTTTCCACTGGGGGACACCAACACGATTTCATCCATTTTATGTTTGTGTAAATCTACCCGTTGGTAATTTTCAGCAGTCATGTTTCCTACTTCAAAACCAAGCAGAGGGTTTGCGCTCATGAAGCCCTTCGTTATCGATTCTTCGCAGGCTTCGTAAAGTTCTTCAACAGAACTAATACATCGTCGTTCGTCTCCAGTTTCGGTACTCCATATGGGAATGGGTATCCCCCAATATCTAGACCGTGATAAATTCCAATCATTCGCATTTTCAAGCCATTTACCAAAACGACCCGTTCCAGTTGATTCTGGCTTCCACTGTATGGTTTGATTCAGTGCTACTAAGGTGTCACGATGCTCCGAAACGCGAATAAACCAAGAATCTAAGGGGTAATATAGTACAGGCTTATCGGTTCGCCAACAATGCGGATAACTGTGTTCATATTTTTCAACTTTGAAGGCACGGCCTTTTTCTTTTAGTTGAATGGCAATTTCGACATCCACAGACTTCTCCGGAACATCGGCATCGTCATAATATTCTTGTTTCACGTATTTACCCGCCAGTTCACCCATTTCCGGTCTAAATCGACCTTGTAAATCCACTAAAGGCACAGGATGACCAGTTTCATTGAGCACTAACAGTGGAGGAACACCCGCTTCTTGCGCTACACGGGCATCATCTGCACCAAAGGTTGGAGCAGTATGTACAATTCCGGTCCCATCTTCAGTAGTTACAAACGCCCCGCCAATTACTCTGAACGCCTCTTCAGCTTGTTCGTACGGCAAACAATACGGAAGGAGCTGTTCGTACCGCAAGCCCAATAAGTCCTTTCCTTTATGAGAATCACCGACGAAGAACGGAATTGTTTTTCTGTCTTCTGGCAACACCAGTTCTTCCAAGGAACTCACAGCAACAAATCCTTTTGCGAATAAGGAAGACGCAAGCGCCTTGGCACAGATCACCTCAATGCTTTCGTAAGTATACGGATTAAACGTGTGCACAAGCACATAGTCAATTCCTGGTCCGACTGTTAATGCAGTATTGGAAGGAAGCGTCCATGGCGTGGTAGTCCAAGCTAAAAAGTATCGATTATCAGTATAGGTTCCCCATGGATTGTCTTGGTTCGGGAGCCATTTGAATTGGGCTACAACGGAGGTGTCTTTCACGTTTTTATAGCAACCCGGTTGATTCAGTTCATGAGAAGACAACCCGGTGCCTGCTTTCGGTGAATACGGTTGAATGGTATATCCTTTATAAAGCAAGTTCTTTTCGTAGAGCTGTCCGAGCAACCACCACACAGACTCCATGTATTTACTGTCGTAGGTCACATAAGGATCACTCATATCCACCCAATAACCCATGTCTTTGGTGAGCTTATTCCAAATGTCGGTGTATTTCATGACCGCTTTTTTACATGCGGCGTTATATTCATCAATCGTGATTTTGGTTCCGATGTCTTCTTTGGTGATTCCAAGTTCTTTTTCTACACCAAGTTCAACGGGCAAGCCATGGGTGTCCCAACCGGCTTTGCGGTTTACTTTATAGCCTTTCAGGGTTTTATATCGACAAAAGGTGTCTTTTATCGCACGGCCCATGACATGGTGAATACCAGGAACACCATTTGCAGAAGGGGGTCCTTCATAAAACACAAAGTTTCCTTCGGATCCTTTTTGATCAATAGATTTTTTAAAAATATCGTTTGCCTCCCAATAAGCGAGTAATTCTTCTGTGATGTTTGGCAGATTTAGCCCTTTATATTCCCGAAACCCCATGGTTGTGGTTGATTTAATAAGGCTCAAAATTACGAAGAAATGCGCAAAAATCAGGCAGAAATTACCTGAAGCACTGCGAGATGTTTTGTAACTTTACCATAAAAAATGCGCAATCAATTATTCCTTTTTACTCTCTTACTGGCCTTGTCGTCATTAGCACAATCGTTTGTACTGCCTAAATTGCCCTATGCATACAGTGATTATGCACCAAATATGGATGCGCAAACGATGGAAATTCACCTAACAAAACATCACCAGGCCTATGTGAATAACCTGAACAAAGCCATTAAAGGAACAATGTTGGAAGGCATGTCTTTGGAGGAAATTTTATTATCCATTCCTCCGGTTGCAGCCGATGCGGTTAGGAACAATGCGGGGGGGCATTATAACCATAGTTTGTTCTGGGAAATTTTGGCACCAAAATCAAAACAAGGCGCTTGTGGTTCTTCGCTAAATCAAGCAATTGTTACAGACTTTGGAAATATAGATTCCCTTAAGAAGCAGATGTTTAGTGCGGCAATGAGTCGTTTTGGCTCGGGATGGGCTTGGCTCATGGTTACGCCAACGGGTTCTTTGAAGGTCCTTTCTACCCCAAACCAAGACAATCCGTTAATGGGGCTATGTGAAGACCGCGGAATCCCAGTGTTAGGGATCGACGTATGGGAACATGCCTATTATTTAAATTACCAAAATAGACGCGCCGATTATTTAACAGCGGTTTGGGACCTTGTCGATTGGTCTAAAGTCACT
>JACCDH010766963.1_pt1 | contig 15707 bp, 7 predicted proteins | sample 7442481 | NCBI WGS metagenome assembly JACCDH01 (sample SAMN15323433, study PRJNA562643) | freshwater metagenome | isolation source: river surface water | place: USA:Blue River Watershed | collected 2017-08-15
AGAAGTTTGTAGAGATGAAATGATTAAAAATAATTTGAATTTTTCACAATTATGTGAAACTACACTTTATGAATATTTTCAATCATCTAAATCGATTCTTGAACTTGAATTTACACTTAAAAATGTAAGTAATACACTTTCATCTATGTAAAATAAAAATAAACATTTTTTTATAAATAAAAATATTCATTTAATACATGTATTAAATGATTCATTTCAGAATTTATAATATTTGAAGTATCTTTATATTTTATTTTATAATTTTCAATAAACTTTTTTATAAATAAAATCATAAATTCTTCATCTTCAAAATCAATCTTTTTTAATAACTCTTCTTTTATTTTACTCTTTTCAATTTCATCATCTATTTTTTTTATAATATCTTCTTCTTTATTAACTTCTTCTATTATTTCTTTATTAACTTCTTTTACTTCTTTATTAACTTCTTTTACTTCTTTATTAACTTCTTTTACTTCTTTATTAACTTCTTTTACTTCTTTATTAACTTCTTTTACTTCTTCTATCATTTCTGTTTTAACTTCTTTTACAGAATCTTCTACTTTAAAAGATTCTTCTAATTCATTATTTATTTTCATTTCATTTAATAAAATAGGGGAGTTTTTGTTTTTTATTTTTTTTGTTTGAATATTAAATTTTTCAATTATTTTATCTTCTTTATGAAGATCTTTTATTTCCCTTTTTTTAGGCATTTTATATTACTATTTTTAATATATACTTATTTTGTTTATAAATTTATTTTATTAATAAATTAAATATAAAAAATCTATTTTTAATCATCTTTAATGATCTTAAAGAACTTTCACTATAATAAAGTAGAAGAGGTCTTCTCTTCTCTTATCGAAGGATAAGTAACAATCTCCATTAGTGAAGTGGTTATCACATTCGTCTTATAAGCGGATATCCCGAGTTCGATCCTCGGATGGAGAAATTTTATTAAATCAAGATGATTTAATAAAATATAATTAATTGCTGGAAGTTCATTCCTATAGGAGAGAAACCAAAGAGGTTTCTTATTCAGTAAATTCTACTATTTTACTATAAAGATTTTGTTCTGATAATTGATCATTAAAATATTGTAAAATAAGTGTTTTTATTCTATTTTGTTCAGAAGTATTTTTAGGTAATTTTTCAGTAATATATAATGATTGTAAAAGAATATTATCTTTTTCTTCTTCTGTTGTTTCAATATGATTTGCTACATTATAGACTGTATGATATAATTCTATTAAATTTAAATTATGATATTTATTTTTATATATAAATTGAAAAAGTAATAAATAACTAAATATATGTAATTGTGTTGGAAAATCGAATGTAAATATTTTTTTAATAAAGTGATACATATTTTTTTTAGATAATGGATATTGAAAAATCATGACATAAATGAGATAATAAAAAAAGTCTTTTTTATTTTGATTTGAATTAAAATTTATTAAATCTTTCATATTTGATCTTGATACTAATTTACTACCTAATCTAATAGAAGGATTTTTTGAAAAAACGCAATTCATATTTGAATCATAAATAATTATATTATTAATATTTTCTTTTATATTTGGATTAAATGTATGATATTTTATAAAAAAAGTTATAAATTGTATATATTCTTCATAAGAAAAAATAGAATAATTGATTACACCACCTATATTTTTACGTACAAAATAAAAATGATCATATGGTACATTTTTTTGATAAAAATACATATAATGTTTAGGATTCATCATTACAGTTAATAAAGGGGTTTCATTATTTGGTATTTTTATTTCAGAATTTAATAAATAGGATTCATTTAATAAAAATCGATAACGTGATATATTTTTCATATAACTAAGATTTAATCTATAGTTATACTGAATATCTGGTGGTATATATGTATTATAATAATATTTTGATGGATCTCTTAACATATCGAATATAGTATATTCTTTGTTATATTGTAAATATAAATTATCACACCTAGAAATATATTTAAAATCACTATTTTTAGTATGAATTAAAACTTTTTCAATTTCACGTTCTTTTTCTAATTCACGTTGAATTTGAATCACAATTGATTCTGTTGAATAAGTAATTAAACTATTTATATATTTATATAACTTTACATATTTATCTGAAAAAATAATATTGGACTCATGCTCTTTATTCATTTTATATAAAGGTATAAAATTATAATCAGTATAACTTGTAATATCATGATTAAATATATTTCTTACTATGTATTTCATACATTGAACTTCTAATAATTGTTTACTATTTTCTTTATATTTTAATCCATTTTGTTTTAATATTTTATATAATTTTGCTAATTGAATACGGTTTGTATTTGCTCTATATGATGTAATATTTGAATTACCATTTTCGATACCTTGAATATTTATATGTAATGTTTTATTCAAATAAAAATCAAAAGTATGAGTTAAATTAACTTTACGAAGACGGAATACACCTTGAGCAACTTCTGTTAACGTATTTTTTTGATTTACAGTTACTAAACCGTGCATCTCAATAGGTTGAGTAAAATCAATACCTACAATACTTTTATTATCATAATAGATAAAAATAGGACCATTTACAAATCCATTATAATCATATGTAACAAAATCGCCATTTGTTAAAATATTTGTTAAAACTTTTCTTTTACCATTTTTATCAACATATAATATATTTCGTTTATATTTTCCAAATATTTCACTTTCATTCTTTTTATAAAAATAAAAATAATGATATATCATACGAACCATTATTTCAACGGGTGTATAAAGAATAAATCCACCGACATCAATAAGAGCATCATATTTAAGAATATGATCTAAAATGAATAAATAATATAATATATTTTTTTCAGAATGAGATAAAATACTTTTTGTATTTTCATATAATTCTTTTTTAAATCCTTCTATTCCACTTGGTCTTACTACTCTTTTCATATCTTTTATTTTTTGATTTTTTTCAGATTCTACATTTGAATTAATATCATTTTCTAAATAATATAATTGTGGTGGTGTTTTATTTAATAAACCTAATAATGCTGATTTAATAGCACCATTTGAATAATCATCGTCTTTAATTTGATTACAAATATTTGTAGATATTGAATGTATATATTTTTTTACTACTTTTTTATCTTCTTCATTTTTACCAACACTATTTTTAGTTACAACAATATTTCGAACTACACCATTTTCACCAACACTATTTTTAGTTACAATAACATTTCGAACTACACCATTTTCACCTATTTTTGAATTTTCAGGAATATTTAAAATTTTTGAATGAAGATTATTTAAGGTTGGAATAGGTCTTTCATTAGGTTCAAAGGGTTGAATCATATTTTGAATAACATCTTTTGTAACTAAGAAATCAACAGTACCAGTAAACATAATTTTTTTCTTCATAAATCCAAGTACATCAATAAATGAAATATTATAATAATTTGTATTTACACGTAAAAATCTATCAAATACAATAAATAAATATTCTTTTAATAAATTTAATTTATCTTCGGGTGTTAATCTTTCATATTTATTACAATAAATAACTAATTTATTATGTAAATCAGATTCATTTAATTGATTATAATTTAATTTGTTATAAATAGAAATGATTTCATTTATTTCTCTTACATTATATATTTTTTTAAACATTTTAAATTTCGTAATGGATATATTAAAATTATTTTCACCACTTTGTTTAATTTTGTTATATTCATGTATATACAATAATAAATCAATTGGGCGAATTGATCTTCTACTCCATTCATTCATATATGATTTTATAGTTGCTAATATTGTAATTTCAATATCTGAAAATTTAGATCCATGAATAGGTTCATTTACACTAGCATATGGAATTGCCATATAAATATTATTTCGATTATAAAAAGATACATTTTCAATATTATCATAATCGATATCTCCAAAACCATATCCACCATTTCCTTTATATGAATGATTTCGAATATAATCAAATGCTTTATTAATATTTTCTTTTATTTTAGTATTTATATTTGAAGTAGATGAAAATGTAATTGAATTTAATAATTCTTGATTTTGATATAATTGTATAAAATAATTAATTATTTTTTCTATTTTTGGTAATTTATCACCTTCATTCGTTAATAAATTTAAATTACTTTTTAATGGATTAATCATACTATCAATTTCATCACAAATAAATAATGTATTTGGATCAAATAATGTATTTGGATCAAATAATGTATTTGGATCAAATAATGTATTTGGATCAAATATATTTTTCGAATTATAATTTTCTTTTGATGAATTTTGAGTAATACAATTTAATATATATGTTTTAATATTTTCATCATTAAAAATATAAATTGAATTATTTTTAACTTTTTCTTTATGATGAATATTAAAAACAAATATATTTATATTATTCATAAACTTTTTATATTTTTGTAAAATAGTTAATGTTGAATTAACTAAATTATTTGGTAATACAACATGAAAAGATGTTTGATTCTTTTCAAAATACTCTTTTAATACAAGTAAAGGTGTAATTGTTGTTGTTTTTCCTCGTCCCATTAATAACTGATAAGCAACTTCATAATTATTTTGATCAATATTCATATATAATTCATTTATAAATTCTTTTTGATCCTTTCGAATATAATATCCACTCTCTAATTCAAATATAATTTCATAAAATTTCTTATTTATATGATTATGCGAAATGATTACATTTGGATCAATACTTTTATATAACTCACCAATAATCATACAATTGTCAATATATTTATCTATATTTTTAAATATATTATAAACAAATTTATGATATTGTAATAAATATAAATATTTACAATTTTTAATCATAATATTTGATAAATTAAAAACTTTACCAAAAGATCGTCCATCATTAGATAATGGTATAATAGAGTATTGTAAATAAATATCTTCAAATATTGATTTTTGATAACATTCGTTACAACCTTCAACATAAGATGATTTAATAGATTCTATTTCACGTGATTTACGACTTTTCATATTTTCATTTGTAATTGTATTACATAAAAATAAAATTTTTTCTTTAAATACTTGAATATCACGATTATTTCTTCTTGTAAAATTATTTTTAAAACCATTACTATAAGTACTATATGTTTGGAAAAATGTATTAATATGTTCTATTAATTGTTCCATACGTGTATTTATATTGGATTCAATATTTTTAATTTCTAAACTTTCAATACTTTTATTTTCTTCTTGACTAAATAAACATTTATTTAAAAAATCCTCTTTATATGTACTATCTTCACTAATCGTAATTTGAATATGTATTCGGCATTTATTCCAAAATGTAAAATTAATACATTTATGATATAACATATAATAAATAATATATGTATAATATGTTATATTACGTTCATATTTATTATTATAATTTAAAAATAAAAGTTGATATGCTTTTTGATCTAAAAAATATTTATATAAATATGTATTATTTACATTAAAAAAGAGTAATTGATCTACATATTTTTCAATAAAAATCGAAAGTAAATAGTCATTATGAGAAAGAATAAGTGATAAAAATAATATATTTAATGATTGAATATCATTATTTAATGGATATAATAAATTATTTGATAAATCAATAATAGTATAATCTGAATAAATACTATTTTTAATGATATTACAATTATTCATTTGATTTATATATTTTTCTTTTAAAACATTATCATTTAAATCAAGTATTGAATCAAATATTTTTTTATGAGAAAATAATAATAAATGATAAGTTAATTCAATTTCGTCATTATTTTTTAATAAAAATCCATTTAACAAACCGTGATACCAAGATAATAACATATGATTATTTATTTGTATAGTACCATTTTCTAATTTTTGATATAAATCCTGAATATTAAATATAGTATAATTTTTTTTATTTTTTAAATCGACTAATTTAAATTCTTTTCTACCACCTGAAAATGATAATTCAATTATAATATTTTTATGTTCTAATAAAACTACTATATATTTATTTAATTCATCACTTTTTGTAAATAATAAAAATCGTATATGATTTGATTTTAATAATTGAATAACATATGAATTTCTACATTCGTTATGTATAGAATCACCAATCGATTTATCTAATATAAGTTTATAACGAGCGTCATTATATGAATAATATAAATTTTGGTCTATTATTTCAACTTGATATTTATTTTCATTAAAATATTTATCAATTATGAATATTTCACGATTTTTTTTATAAAATAATTTAATATTATTTTCTAAAAAATAATATATTTTCGCGTGATACCAACGATAATTATTTACAGCTACTTGTGTATAACCATTTATGTAATAATTCGATAATGGATCAATTGATGATTCTAAAAAGAATTTTAATTCATTTAATATTTGATTATTAAAAGCATTATTATATACCAAATTATTTTCATTTTGATTTATTAATTTAAATAAAAATATATCTGAATTTAGTTTATTTTTATAATCTACATTTGTTAAAAAATGATTTATAATATCATTTGGATAATTTTTATAATATTCTTTTATACAATTATCTATTTTTAGATATTTTATATCTTCAATCACATTTTGTAATAATAAAAATAGATAAATTAAAATATATTTATCTTCATTTATAAATATATTATCAATTTTATTTATTTTTTCACAAAATTTATCTATAAATAAATCATTATTTAAAACTACTAATTGTAATCTATATGAATCTTTATTAAAAGAAGTATGTTCTAAATATTTATTTTCAGATCTAATTGTTTTATATTTTATAGGATCAAAAAAATATTGAACAATTGGATCTAATTCACTATAATTTTGAATTAATAAAGAATATATATTTTCAGAAACAAACAAAAATGGATTATTAAAATCTTTATGAGTCATATTAAAATAATAATTATTTATATCCATAGATCCAAATAAATCGATTCTTGATAATTCATCTTTATGAATAATATTATTTACAAAATAACTATAATTAAATAAATGAATAAATTCATCTTCTTTATTTGATATAGGATTTAAATTATTTATAAATGTTGTATTTATATGATATACATAATTAGGATCTACAGTTGAATCAATTTTTTCTTTACATAATGATTCAATTTCAGGATCGACTGACTCTAAAATATAATCACCATATAAAAAATAATCTATTAAATAAAATATATCATTACTTAATATTCGATCTTTTTCTTTATATTCAATAAATTCATAAATATGAATATATTCAAATAATGTTGAAAAAATATTAAGAGTATTTATATCTTTTTTAAATAAATAATAATATGTATATAAAATTTTAAATAAAGAAGATTTAACTTGTTTTGAATTATTCATTCCAGGTAGATCTAATAAATAATGTAATAAATATAATTTTTTATTTCCTAATTCACGTATAAAATCACTATTTCCAGAACTTATTTTACGGTCCAATTCAAATTTATTATTTCTTCGATATGTGGCAGAATGAATAATGATAAATAATAAAATGAATTTTGATGTATAAAATCGATTATCTAAATAATAGTCATTAAAAGATATTGCACCTAAATTTATAATTTTATAATCATGATTCGGTACTTCAAGAGCAATTTTTAATATCATTAACAAAAATGAGTCTAAATAATTTTCCATATCATCTAAATATGAAATATTTGCAAATAACTCCATCATATTATTCATATTAATACATGGTTCTGATCGTTTTGTAATATTACTAATAATTATATTTAAATTATCTATAAAATAATGTATTTTACTTTCTCGTAAAGATAATGGATCTATATTTTTTATAAATTTTCTTTTAGTAATAAATAATTTTGTAATTAATTGATTTATATCATTTACTCGATATGAATAATCTTTTTTTAATAATAATAATTTAGAATGATATTTATTTAATTCAATATCTGAAATTTCAATATGTTCTTCATCTTCTATTTCTTTATGAATTATATAAATAATATAATCAATGATTCTTTCGCGAATAAATTTTGTTACTTTTTTAAAATTTTCTAAACCATGTCCTGGAATAGAACGTTTTGATGAATGTGTAAAAAAGAATTTTAAATAATAAAAATATGAATAAAATGAACATGAACTAGAAAATTGACTAATATCACTAAATACTACACTTCTGTTACTTATATTTATAATATTATTAAGTTGATAATAATAAAAATAATGAGTTATATTTGTATTTTCAAATACAAAATCACTATTGATAAATTCATATTTAAATTTTTTTCTTTTGTCTGTATTTTGTAAAAAAGTTGTTAAAATATCTTTTTCAGTTACATCTAATGAAGAGTTATTTTGAATTAAATCATCAACAACACTATTATTTATATCAATATTATAAACGAAATTCTCGTTATATTTTTGTAATATTTTTTTTGTATTATGTGTACATAATAATAAATCATTATAATCTTGTTTATCTTTAAAAATATATTGATAATCTACATTTAAAGAATATACTAAATGAATAAACTTTTCTAATTCACTCAACTTTACATCTACATATTTAATTCCAATTGGAGAATTTTTAAAATCATCTGTTTCACCATGATAATTTATACCCATTCCTGAATTAAAAATATATAATTCACATGTTCCTCGTGTTATTTTTTTTTTACCATTTATTGTTTCATATTTTGGATTTGGGTTCTTTTTTATATATCCAATAACAGCATGAGGATCTTTAAATCTCCATCCCATCAATATTACAGATTCATTTATAGATGGATTATTTATAAAATAATCATAATCATCTACAATATTTGTATGTTCAATATTTGTAGAATCTAAAATGTAAATACTATTTATTTTTTCAATGATTTCCATATCACGTTGATGATCAACTATTTTAAATACTTCATTTCTACTATTTTTTATACAAGGATTATTAAAAAAATATTTAAAAGAATTTAATATAGTTAAAGAATTTGAACCAGTATTATCTTTTACATATAAATCAAATAATAAATATTCTATAAAAGAATTTTCAAATAAAGAATTATTCTTCTTTTTAAAATAAATAGATCTTTCCATATCTTTCATATAATTTTCCATTGACTTTGGTGTACAAAAACCGCTTTGTATAGCAGGTGTTGATGCTGATCTAAGAACTCCTCTTTTAGGAGGCATTTTATAATATCTTATAATATAGAATTATATATTATATAATATGATTAAAAAATATAAAAATATACTTATTTATGATTTTTCTGAAAATTGTACTAAATCATTCAATTCATAAGCATTCTTCTTTCCTTCTTCACCTATTAACTTACCTATATGTAACCTAAATATACCATCTAAAAATGCCGTTTTAAATCCCGCATTTGTAAATCTTGACGCATAATCCATTTCAAAATGTTTCACATCTTCTCGATAACGTCCTAAACATTTATATATTTCGCTGCTCATTACGGCGGGGTTTAATGAATAATGTGGCCAATAAGATGCGGAAAATCCTCCATTGATTCGTTTCCAAAATTCAGCCTCTTCTGGTGATCCTCTTGGATAAAATTCGTGTAATATATATCGATATCCATCTTTTAAATACTTTTGAAATCCACCTTTTAAATCAATATCACGTGGTCGAATTAATTGAACATATTGACGATTTTGTACTACTTGTCTTATTCCATCACTATTCTCTTCAATAATACGTATAGATGGTTTCATATAATCCATTTCACAAACAGCAACCCAATCATCTTCCATATGAAGAGTATATTTATAACCAGAATTGATTACATAATCACGAATGATATTCATACTTTTTGAATGACCTTTTTCTTGTGGACTTTTCCAAATATATGTAAAAAATGGATACTTTTCTTTCATGAGTATTCGATCTTCTTCAGATGAATTATCATCAACACATAACCACTCTTGAATCATATCAATATCTTTCGTACAATTGATTAAAGCATTCATTGTCTTTTCAAATAGATCAAAACGTTTACATGTAGTTACTGTAAAAATAATACCATTTTTATCTTTTAACTCTTCCGGTAATAATGATTTTTCAGTTAACTCTTCTACTTTTTCGCGATTATAAAATATATATTTATCTTTTATATATTCAATACAACGTGATTTAAAATGATTTATTTGTTTTATTGATTCATCAGCAATAACCATTTTACGTAACATAATGCGATTACATAATTGATAAGCAATTTCAAAATAAGAAAATGCTAATTTTTTATTTTCTTGATCTTCATTTTTAATTAACTCTTCAGCATAGTGAATATAACATATAATTGCTTCAAATTCAGTAAAATATAAATAAGTATATAGTGATTTTGTATAATAAGAATTATTTTTAACAATGTGATCTATAAATTGATCATAAGAAGGTGAATCATTAAATAATGTAGGTATTCCACCGAATGTATTAAAAAAAGATGTCATCATATTTACTCCTTTTTCAAATAATCCTGCTAAACGATATTTTACAAGAAGTTCATAAAATGGTACTAAATATTCCTTATTTAATTGATATGATTTTTCATACATTTCAATGACTTCATATTCATCATAACCAGAATGTTGATACGATTTTGCTAATATATTATAAAAAAGTGATTGTTGAAAGTGATTATTTTGAAAAATATATATATTTTTTTCAATTTCAGAAATGATTTTTCCATATTTTTTCTCTTCCAATAAATCATTTATATATTTATAAAATAAATCAAAATCAATTAAAAATGGTTCAAATTCATCATCATCATAAATAGTTTCATTTTGTATATATTCAAAAAAATTCATTTTAATAATTTCATTTTTTTCGGAAAATATATTTTTTTGATCCTTTTTATATTTTTCATATTCAAATAAATAGGAAGATGAATTTTCATATATAAAAATAATTTTATTTTTTGTATTCATTAAATGATACCATTTGGATGCTTCTTCTGTATACTTCTTTTCAGCTACACATATAAAAAATTTTTCTTTTTCCATTTTTACTTTTTTTACTTTTTTACTCTTCATTTACAAATTTTTTGATATTTATAAACTTATTTTATTATTTATTAAAAAATTTATATATTTTATTTTTTTTATAAAATAAGATGAAAATAGATATGATCATAAAAAGAAAAAGATAAACAAATATAAGAAGAAAAAAAATATTATCATTTTTATTAAAATAAAATGAGTAAAAAAGTTTCTGTAGTACGTTTTAAAGAGTTAGATATAGAGAAACATTTAGTGATTCATAAACCAGTACTTAATAGTAAATCAAATATTTATAATGCTTTATTTTTATACAATGATATTCCTTTTATTTTAGAAACGCCTTATCTAAAAAATCCTTTTGGAGTTACAAAATATCAAAAAGGAGAAAATAAAATTGCTCGTAGTATTACTTTAATGAGTAGTGGAACTTATACAGATACTCAAGAAGTGATTACACAATTTTTTAATCAATTAAAAAAAATAGATGAAGTAATGATTATTTATGGAGAAAAGTATAGTGAAATGTTATTTGGTAAAAAGATGACAAAAGAGGAAGTAAAAATGATTTATGAATCAGGTGTACGAGGTAAATTAGATAAAAATGGAGTACCTTATCCAGATAAAATAAGTCCAAAAGTGTTAGAAGATGATGAAACGCAAAATCCTAAAATTGTATTATTTAAAAATACAAAAGTACCCTTAAATATTGATAGTTGGGAAGATTTTGAAAATATCATTGAATCAGGTACATCATTACGTGCGATTATTCAACCGCGTATTTTTTTTATGAAACATAAATTTGGAATTGTGTATGAATATCATCAAATTAAATTACCAAGTGTTGTTACAAAAAGTGATATTAAAATGGGAACTTACTCATTTTCTGAATAATCATAATTTATAAAAAGTTTTTTATTTTTTATTTCTTATTTTTATATTTTTTTAATATAAAAAGATTATTTATGGTGTCAAAATATGGGCAGCAATAAGAAGAAGTTCTTGATAAATAAATATGTAATCCATTGGAACTTCATCGTTTGTTCTATCGAGAATTTCAGAATCCATTGTAGATGTAAAGAGTGTATCTCGTGCGGTAGTAAGAGCAATTAGTTTATTCTTCCGTGCTTCAATGATAGAAGGTGGAAGAGGAGGACCAAAACTCTTTTTGTATGTATGAATTACTTCATGACAAATGACACAAGGGGTATCTTTTTCATAAATATTGTGTGCTTGAATACCTGTTTCCAGACAATCGCGACAATAATAATGTTTATTACAAGAACAAGGGCAAATGAAATTTTTGAGAGAATCATTCTTAAAACAAACTACACAACAAAGTGTAGGATCACGACAATATGGACAAGAAGGCATTTTTCCTTCGGAAAGGCACTTTTTCTGCCAATGATCGTGACAAGTAGTACAAGCATAATGCTTAGTAATACTACTTGCGCACAATTGAACCATTTCGGATTCAGGAAAATCGCTCATACAAATTGAACACTCAGAAAGAGTAGAGTCCATATTTATCTTTTGGGAAAAGAATAGAAAACTTAAATAATAATAAAGTTTGATAATCAAGTAAGTATAAATAGTTAAAATGGTAAATTTTTTATAAAAATAATTATATATTTTACGTTAGTTGATTTTATTAAGAAAAACATCGAATCATATAAAAAATACCAAAAAGAACATTACCAGTAATAAATAGTACTTTTATATTCATTGTTATTTTTATTGAAGCACCAATAAGTATAAAAATAAATAAAAAGATTAAATGAAATCCGAAACTTATTGGCCATATATTGATACTACGTTGAATAGGTATTTCTGTAATTAATGGTCTAGATGATCGTACATTTGGTACTTCATTTTCTTCTAAAAGTGAATTTTCATCCATATATGTAATAATCTTATTTTTACAAACAACACAAATATAATCTTTACGTTCATCAAAATTGCGTTTTTTACACATTTTTGTACATTCATTACATACAAAATGTTTTCCAGTATCACATTGTTCACTATATGTAATACCTGATTCAATATCTACCTTACAATCATCATAACAAACCGGACACGTAAATTCTAAAAATTTATTTGGATAAATTTTAGGTACTAACATAATAATATAACGTAAATATTGTTAAATAATAAAATCATATTGATTTTATTATATAAGTTTAATAAATAAATTTTTTTATAAATTATTGTTTTTTTATAAATTATTGTATAAAGCGGGAAGTTCGCAAGGTTTCTTATTTAAGCATCTTCCTCCTCCTCTTCCTCAGAATCTTCAACAACTTCACCCTCTTCTTCTACCTCCTCTTCCTCAGCACCTTCAGCAACTTGAGTTTGATCACCACCTTCACCATCGTCAGTGAATTGGAACTCAGTAGGCATAGTCATCTTCTTGACTTCAGGTACCTTCATAAAACGAGCAGTGAATTTAATACCAGCAATATCCGCAAGAAGATAAACACGAGGTTGAATGACTACACGAACCGCAGTATTCTTAGGTACGTGTTCCATTAGATCTTCAAATGATGAAATATCTACCTTGCTCTTTCCCTTCAGAAGAGAAATCACAGGAGTTACTTCCTCACCCTTCTTCTCATCACCTTGCGTTTGGAACGCAACACGGAATGAATCAGGATAAGGTTCATTGGTCTTCTTATCCTTGTTCTTCTTGATAATCGCATACTTGTTGTAACTACGAGTTACTGACTTGCGATCATCTTGAGTAAGTTTCTCCTTGAAAAAAGTCTCGGAATTTTCAATCAGGAAATCAACGACCTTCTCATCAAGACCACGAAGGAAATCAAAGAAATGGGCAACATTTTCTTCCGATTCACCATTGGAAGCACGTTGAGTACAAGTAAGTGAATACTTGCTTACAATACCCTTCTTTTCATCTTCATAACGACCTACACCGAATGAATGAAGAGTTGGGCTTTCGATCATAAAACCACTTTCACCGTGGTTAAGATATGCTACGAGTTTACCATTCTTGTCCTTGCGGGGCTTGGTGATAGATACCGCGTTGATATCAAGTTTAGCAGAAGGGATGATAGGGAATTGCTTAGTTGAAGACATTTTTATAAAATTATTGAGGCGCTTGTGTCACTATATATACCTAATCGTTTCTCCTTTATATTCAAAGAAGAAGAGAAAAAAAAATCATTTTTTTATACTTTTAAACAAATTAAAAATATTAAAAATGTATTTTTATTAACAAATTATTTATTTTTTAGATATTGATTTTGTAGGTGTTGATTTTTTAGATACTGATTTTTTAGATACTGATTTTTTAGATGTTGATTTTTTAGATACTGATTTTTTAGATACTAATTTTGTAGGTGTTGATTTTTTAGATACTGATTTTTTAGATACTAATTTTGTAGGTGTTGATTTTTTAGATACTGATTTTTTAGATACTGATTTTTTAGATACTGATTTTTTAGGTGTTGATTTTTTAGGTGTTGATTTTTTAGGTGTTGATTTTTTAGGTGTTGATTTTTTAGATACTAATTTTGTAGGTTTTGATTTTTTGTTACCTCCTTCTAGCTCCATAGGGGTAGAGGTAGTATAATTAATAAATATATTTGTATTTATAAAATTATAAGTAATATAATCTATTGGATTAAAAATATCATGTTCTATTTGAAAATGATTTGTAACATCAGTTGTAATAGAATTTATAAATGGAATATTAAATATATCTTTATGATATGATAAAAACATTTGGTTATTATGTTTAATATTTTTAACAATATGTGAAAAAACAGAGTGAGGATATCTATATAATAAGTAAATAAGAATACCTTTATTAGCAATATTATCCTCAACAATAATATTTAAACAATGACTTACAAAATCAACTTTATCAATATTATGTTGTTTAGTAGGGAAATTATTAGATTCCATACTAATTTTATTAGAAACTAGAGATGTATTAACACCTATAAATTTTCGTCTTTCATGATATTGATTATTTAAGATCATATTATAGGGTCGAGTATTTTGTTCTCTTACATGATTATTAAATATGTATCCATTCAATATATACCTTTTATAAAATTGACTTAAATCAAGATTACTATAAATAATAGGATCAATTAAAAAATAATAAGCTGGTACATTTCCATTATTTAATGATAAAACTGTTGTATTATTATCTATATGAGAAATTTGATTTACATTTGAAAATAAATTATTATTTGTATTTATATAACATATTAAGGAACCATCATCATTTATATAATCTACTGTAAATATATGTTTTGAATAAAATATATCATATACACTTTTTAGAAATTCCGCTATTGTATCAATATTATTATTTTGTATAATTCCTCGAGATAAATGTGTATTTCGTAATTCATATCTAATTCTAATTCTATTACCAATAGTAGATTGTTTTTTAAAATGATTAATAATTAAATATAATTTTATAAATGAATAAATTACACTATAATGTGTAATAGTTGATTTTAATATATTATATGATTCCCGATCTAATAAAGTACCGTGATTAATATAATCATTTATATGATTAATTTCTTCTTGTAATGTAGGATGTCTTACATCTCTTCCTGATCCTCTTCGTGTACGTATAAACATATCACTATATCTAGAAAATATACATCGTTTTAATATATGTAAAACATTATCATAATTATTAGAATC
>JACCDH011618702.1_pt1 | contig 15706 bp, 5 predicted proteins | sample 7442481 | NCBI WGS metagenome assembly JACCDH01 (sample SAMN15323433, study PRJNA562643) | freshwater metagenome | isolation source: river surface water | place: USA:Blue River Watershed | collected 2017-08-15
ATGCCACCGGCATCCAGCTGTTTGATGCTGGTGTGGGCAGTCGCATCGACTTTAGCTGGAAGAGCAAGGAATACCACTTGGCCAACCCGCTGAACCTGGGCGCGGCTAAGGTGGATTTTGTGAGCGAAATGTCCCAAGCGGACTATGACGCTGCGCTGATCGCTTACGAGACTGCCGTGACTGCGAACGTGTCACTTGTTTCTGGATATGCGGGCATTGGCGCTGTCAATGCGCTTCAAGTCGGCGGCGGGATGCTCAACGGGTCGAACATCCGAAACATTGCCCTGCCGGACGCTGCCGCACTGACGTTCACCCTGTACTGCGATGACGTGGCCGTGTTCTCGCGCACGCTGGTGTCCGATCAGTCGGCATTCAAGCTGCCCCAGGGTTTCAAGACCGATAACGTGGCCGTTGGCCTGACTGGCGCTGTTCGCGTGAAGTCGGTCAAGCTGGCCGAGACCATGCTGGGGCTCAAGGCGCTGTGAAAAAGCCGTCCATACCCCAAGTGCCCAGGGGCAACCAGCCCCGCGAAGGCTTTGACCTGGCCGTCAAGGAAAACATCGAGATCATCACGGCCAGGCGCGGCGGCTCAGTGCAGCCCCTGGCGTCGGATGCCAGCTTGGCTGACGTGATCAGCAAGATCAACGAGCTACTGGACCGCATTCAGTAGACCGTGGCAAGCATGGCAACCTGCTTGCCATGTCGCATAGCGCCCAGATTTACCCTGTTGACCGCCTGCAATGGTTTGCTGGCGACCGTGACGCGCTCGATTTGTACGAGCGTTTGGTGTTTGTCGCGCACGCCTGGGATGACTTGATCGACCTGGATAAGCCGGTAAACGTCAATGCCCTCATGGCAAATTTGCTGCTGTATCTGCCACAAAACCCGTGTTACCAACGATTTGAGTTTGAAATTCGTGCGCTCATGATGGCCTCGATGGTGGCCTACCAGGCAGCGAATGTGATGGAGCGCTCAGGCGATGCCCATCGGCTGGAGTTGGCCCATTACCTGCGCTACGCGGTGATCAATGTGGCTGTTTTTTTGATTGGCGCTCTCAACGGCATTGAGAAGGGCGCTTTGATTTTGGCCGAGGCCGCGCCGGTGATGATCCCCGAGCGCCTGGCCGACTATGTGAAGGAACACACCCATGCTGATCCCAAACCGGCATAACGGCTACTCGGCAGATGGCCGCCGCCCCTGCTTTATTGACATGGGCGGCGATGCGCCACCACCACCGGACTACACGCCAGTCGCGCAGGCCTCAAAGGAGGCCGCCGAGATTTCCGCGCAGCTGGGCCGTGAGCAACTGGCCGAGGCAAAACGCCAGTACGACAACAACATCGCGGTCGCAAAGCCGGTTGTCGATGCGCAGCTGCAAGTCATGCAGCAAGGCCTCCAGCAGGGCAACGACTATTACGAATACGGCAAGTCCTTCCGTCCCCTTGAGCAACAAATGGCGGGCGAGGCTGCCAGGGGGACCGAAGGCGTCAACGAAGCGAACCGCAACGACATTACTCAGCAGGCGCTGGCCGATGCTCAGACCTTGCGCAATCGGACCGGGGATTTTGAGCAGCGCGCACGTGCTGACATTGACCTGGCCACGGGCGGCAATGCGGGCATTGTCAACCGGTTCGGCGCTGACATCGAAAACGATGTGGGCACGGCTGTCGCGGATGCGCGCACCGGCCAGACCCAGGCGCTCAACACGGCTTTGCGCCAGGCGATGCGTTACGGCATGTCGGTGCCATCGAACGCCCAGGCGCTGACAAACCAGAATGCCGGGACGTTGGCGGCTGCCGCCAACAACACGCGCAACAACTCGATCAACAACTACCGTGGCCTGGTGGCGCAGGGGATCAACCTGAACCGTGATGCGTTTGCCACCGGCCAAGCCGCGACCACGGACGCCATGAACATGGCCAACACAGCGCGGGGCGCAAACCGAAACATGCGGATTCAGGACCAGTCTCTGGACTGGGCGCGCAAGCTGGACGTGACCGGCATGGCCCGGGGCATGCCTGGCGCTTCGCAGGGCGCTTATGGCGTGGCGGTGGGCGCGGGCAATTCGGCCACCCAAAACCAAATGGCACCGGGCCAGGCGCTGGTGGGGGCGATGGGGCAGTCCAATGCCACCACGATGCAGGGCCGCCAGATCGCCATGCAGGGGCTTAATGGCGTTTTGAATGCCCAAACGAATTACGCGAATGCCAATGCAGGAGGCGGTGAATCGCTTGGTTCTTTGCTTGGCGGCATTGGTGGTGCAGCGGCTGGCCTGTCCAAGATCGGAGTGTTTTCATGATCAGAGACCCTGACGACCTGACGCACGTGCTGCGCATGGTGCTCAATGACAACATGGGGCAGCGCATCACTGAGGCGTTGATCATCGGCATCGATGAATCGGTGCACCACTACCTTTCAGCCGTCACCCATGCGACGAATGGGATGACCGGACCTTTCACACAGGAAGAACTCAATGGCACGCCGACGTAATTCAATTTTGGACGCGATTGAAGCGTTCAACTCTACCTACGACACGACCACGAAGATTGGCCGTGACATCGAGCTATCCCGCGCGGCTGACGCAAAAGTCACCGAGCAGGCCCCAGTCGTCGATCTGATCGCTACGCCGTCAGAGGATGGCGGGCCAGCCGTCACCACGGAAACGCAAGTCGCCCCTAAGCAATTCAGTTTGCTGGGCAAGACCTACGATCAGGCCCCGACCGATTCCCAGCAAACCATGGCCCGGAATTTGGCCATGGCCGGGATCATGAAGAAATACGACCCGGCGCGCGGCATGCAAATGGAGCAGGCGGCCACCACTGCCCAGCGTGAAGAGCAGCGTTTTGGGCGCGAGCAAAAGAACTGGGAGTTGCAGGACGAAGAGACTGCCAAGAAGAAGGAATACGACGAGGGCCGCAAGAGCGTGTTTTCGTCTTCGCGCTTTGGGCAAAACCAGCAGTCTTACGCCAAGGCCATGGGCGACTACCAAAAGCGCCTGGAAGAATATGAGGCGGCCAAGGCCTCCGGTAAGTCTGGCCCCGACTTGGGCCTGGCTCCGATTGCGCCCACACGGCCGGAATACACCCCAGGCGATGCGCTGGCCGACCGCGCGGCGCTGATTGACCACGATTTCAAATACGGCAAGGTGGACACAAAAGCCTTTGGCGAGTTCACCGACATGCTCAACAAGGTGCAAAGCGAGGGCTACGAGAAAACCTTGAAGCTGGCCCAGGCAGGCAGCCCGATTCAGGAAGTGGCCAAGGCCTTCAACGCCACGGGCAAGGCTCAGTTTGATCCGGCCAACGTGGTCTCTGACAAGATGGTCAAGAACAAGGACGGCGTTGAAACCCGCGTCATCCAGTACAAGGACGAGCAGGGCAACACCCGCACGATCAACACCGTGGCCGAGCTCGATGCGCTGGGCAAGGCTGGCGAGGTGTTCAACCGCTTCTACCAGTCCGAGCAAAACCGGCGCGGTAATGAGCAGCTGCAACTGTCCAAAAACGCCGATGGGCGCGCCGGTGCTGCCGTCACCCGTGAGCAGACTGAAAAGACCGACAAGGCCAATGCGGCTGTGGCGTTGTTCCAGCAGCGCAACCCGAACGCGACCGCTGCCGAACTGGAGGCTGTGCGTAAGGGCGTCATCGACATCAACCCGGACAACAAGAACGCGCCTTCCGAAGTCAAGCTGGCCCAGGCCATGGTCAATGCTGGGCTTGCGCCCGACATGCGCTCAGGCCTGGAAATGGCCTTGACCAAGAAAACCCAAGACCCTGGCGAGTTGCACAAGGAATTTGTGGCCGCTGGCATCAAGAACATGTCCAAGCCCGAGGATGCCGTGGCATCCGCCGACAAGGTGATGGAGACCATGGGCTACACCAAGGGTAACGGGCGCTGGACCCAGCCTAAGGCGCAAAGCCCAGCGGGCGGCATGGCCAGCGATCCCAAGGCCATCGCCATCAGGGACGACAAGAACCTGACCCTTGAACAAAAGCGCGCGAAGCTCAAAGAGCTCGGCTACCAGTAAAACGTGGCAAGCATGGCACCCTGACTGGAGTCATATCCAGCAGGTCGCCCATGAGCCAAATTGATGATTTCCTGAGCGGGAAAACTCCCGAGTCTTCGCCGCAGTCGATTGACGATTTCCTGGGCGCGAAGCCCAAGAAAAAGCCGGAAGAGCGCAGCGCAGGCGACACGGCCCTCGATGTCGGCAAAAGCGTTGCCGGGTCCGTGCTCAACGCGCTGGGTTCTATTCCTACGGCTGCCGGCCGCCTGGTGCGCGAAGGTGGTGAGTTGTTGGTGGGCCTGTCGATGGACGAGGCCCGCACCCTGGCCGAAGCCGAGGGCAAGCCAGAAAAAGCCCTGGATTATTACGAGCGCTCTAACAAGCTCAACCCGGTTTCCAAGCTGGGCAGCGTGGCCGAAGCCCTGGGCGGGTGGATCTCAGACAAGGGTGCACAAGTCCGGGACTCTCGCAGCGAAGCTGCCAAAGAACTGGCGCGGCAGTCCACGCCAGAGGGCGACATCACCAAGCCAGACACATGGACCATGGGCAAAGCCCCGAGTGTGGAGGGCGCGGCTCATGTCTTGTCGGACGTGGTGGGCAGCGTGACACCCCAGGTGGCCACGGCCATTGCGACACGCGGGCGCTCGGCACCTACCCAGGTTGCAGTGGGCGGGACTGTTGGCGCTTCGCAAATTGGCGGCGCGGCCATTCAGGAGGCCAATGAGTATCTGAGCGGCTTCACCGACGACAAGCTGCGCCAGGCGTCCCCCGTATTCCGTGACCTGGAAGCCAAGGGGTACAGCGCTGAGGACGCACGCAAGATCATCACCCGTGAAGCTGAAAACCGCGCTGGTGCTTATGCGGCCCCCGTGGGCATGGCCGGTGGCGCTGCCACGAGCGCGATCCTGGGGAAAACTGGTGAGCGCATTGCAGCTGGCACCAAGGCCATTGGCGCAAAGGCCGCCGTGCTGGGCGCGCTTGGAGCCACCGAAGAGGGCATTCAGGAAGTCGGGGAGGGCGTGGCCACACGTGGCGGTATCAATGACGCCACCGGCATGGACCGGTCTTTGACCGAGGGCACGTTTGGCGAGTTTGTGCTGGGCGCTGCTGGCGGCGGCGGCATGGGCGCTGGAAAGGGCGTCATGCAGGGCGTGAGCGAACGCATCCAGCAAGGGCGGCAGGAGGGCGGCGAGCCCATCACATCCGAAACCGGAACACCGCCCGCAACCCCGCCAGCACAGAGCCGGGCCCCTGTCACATCCCAATCCGGCGCATCGCAAGAATCGGCGATGGTGCAGTCGACCGAAGCCGAGAAGGCGCTGCGCACCCCTGTGTCGCTGACGGCGCTGGACCGGGTGAACGAGATCGATGGCGAGATCTCGCGCATTGCCGAGCGTGCCCAGGAACTGACGCCAGAAAACGGCTACGGCCCCGCCTTTGACCAGGAGCGCGCCGAACTGGCCGCTAAGGCTCAGGAGTTGGCCGCCGAGCGCACCAGCATTGCACAGACATGGCCCAAGGCCGAGACCGGCGCACCGACCAGCTTTTCTACCGAGGCGGGCGCGCGCCTGGATGCCCAGTACGCCATCATGGATGCGGCCGACCTGGTGACTTCGCACGACGAGAGCCTGCGCCCCAACAGCGTTTACCCCCAGGAGTTGCAGCCCCGTGACCGCAGCCGTTCGGCCAGTGAAATGCAGGTTTCCAGCATCGTGCAAAAGCTGGACCCGGCCCGCTTGGGGCTGTCGGCCGACGCCGCCACCGGCGCGCCGATTGTGGGCGCTGACGGCCTGGTGGAGTCGGGCAACGCCCGCACCATCGCCCTCAAGCGTGTGTACCAGGCGAACGGCCAGAAAGCCGAGGACTACAAGGGCTGGCTGCGTGAGAACGCCGGTCAATTTGGCCTGAACCCCGAGGCAGTGGACGGCATGGCCAAGCCGGTGCTGGTGCGCGTGCGCACCACGCCCGTGAACCGCGCCGAGTTTGCCCGCCAGGCCAACGCGTCGACCGTGCAGCGCATGAGCCCCAGCGAGCAGGCGCTTTCGGATTCCAAGCGCTTGGCCAGCCTGGAGGGCCTGAACCCTGACGACGCGGGCGACTTCACCACGTCCTACGACTTCATCCGCCAGTTCATGGGCATGCTGCCCATTACCGAACAGTCGGACATGGTGGAGTCTGACGGCCGCCTGTCCACGTTCGGGTACCGCCGCATTCAAAACGCGGTGTTGGCCAAGGCCTACGGCGACAGCCCAACGCTGCGCCGCATGACCGAGAGCATGGACGACAACCTGCGCAACATCACCAAGGCGCTGGTGCGCGTGGCCCCGACCATTGCAGCCTCACGCGAGCGCATGCAAGCGGGCACGATGTACGAGGCCGACATTGCGCCGGATCTGCTCAATGCCGTGGAGGGCCTGTCTGCCCTCAAGGAAAAGGGCTGGAGCGTGGCCGATGAACTTGGCCAAGGCGATCTCACGGGCGCGAAATACTCGCCCGAGGCTGCCCAGCTGCTGGCGCTGCTGTCCGACAACATTCGCAGCCCGCGCCGCATTGCCGAGTTTGTGCAGCGGTACTACGAGGCCCTGGAATCTGCTGGAGATCCCAGCCAGGCCTCTATCTTTGGCGATGACGGTCCCGCACCGGCACGCGCCGACCTTCTGAAATCAGCACGAGGAAATGACAATGGCAACACTGCCCAAGACACCCAGCGGCGAGACCCTGGAGAAGGTGCGCGGACTGATGCGCAAGGTGGACGGCAACCCGAGAATGCGCCGGGCAATCGCGGCGGCGATCAAGGCGATGGGGCTGCCCGCGCCGCTGCCGGTAGCCAAGCAACCGGCCAAGGAGAGCAAAGCGAATGGGTGATGTTCCCGGCCGACACCGGGACCATTGGCATTCCACGGGCGGAAATGCCTCAGGTCAAGAGCGAGCATCGCGGTGCGCTGATCCAGTTCCTGCAAGGCAAGGGAATCGAGCACGAGACCGTCGAGCGCGAAGCGACTGACCTCAAGCCGACACAGGCCGAGTTTTCGACCAAGAAGGCCGGGCGCTGGAAGGAAGTGCGCGAGGGCGTGGACCGTTCTGTCCTGGCGTCATCCGATGGTTACGTGCTCGATGGCCACCACCAGTGGGTGGCTGCCCTGGCGCTGAACGAGCCGGTGAAGGTGATCCAGTTCGACGCGCCAATTCGTGACTTGCTGGCCGCTACGTTCCAATTCCCCAGCGTGCAAAGCGGGGAGGGCGCGGGTACCGACAAGGCCCGCGCACAAGCCCGCCAGGACTTCAAGGACGCCATGGCCGACCTGGCCATGATCGCCACGAAGCAAACGCGTCTGATGATGGTGCCCGAGAAGACCCCGAACCTGATGCCCACGCTGGTCAAGCTGATGGAGGCAGGCATCAAGGAGGTGGGCTACAACATCAAGGATCTGGTCGCCTATGTGAAGGACAAGCTCAAGAGCGATCCGAAGCTCAAGACTTTCTGGAACAAGATCACGACCGAGACTTACCGCAAGGCGGCCGAGCAGGCCATGGCCAGCGAATCGGCCCAGCGCGTGGATGACCTGTTTGCCGCAGCTGACGCCAACAAGGGCCAGCAAGACCTGTTCGGCAATGCGCTGGCCGAGGTGGCCGGTAAGCCTAAGCAGGCCATGATCGATGGCCGGCCATTCGACATGAAGCGGGACAACTACAAACCGCTCAAGACTGAATCATTCCTGCCGGCCGAGTTGGTGGAAAAAGCCAAGGCAATGGTCAAGTCGTTCGCAGTCAAGAGCGAAGACCCGTTTGTTTCGGACGCGGACCGCAAGGCAGCCGAGAAGCTGCTCAAGCCATTGCTGGACAAAGCCGAAGAAGTCGCGCCCGCCTATACCCAGGCCATCATCGACATTGCTCAGGATCTGGGCATTGATTTCATGATCGGGCCATTGAAGAAGATGGACCGCTCGATCATCAAGCTGGCGACTGATACGGAACGCAACGCCGATGGCACGATGGACGTTGGCCAGATGCGCGATGTGTTGCGCTCGACCCTGGTGGTGCCGAGTTATGCCGATGCGCAGCGTGTGGTGGATGCGATCTATGCCAAGTTCAAGGTGGAGCCTGGACGGATCAAGAACAGAACCGACGCCGAGATCAAGGCCAAAGACCTGCGTGGCAAAACCGGATTCCTGCCGTCAGGCTACGGCGATGTGCTGGTGAACGTGGAGATTGACGGCGTAAAAGCTGAAATTCAGATCAACGTGCCGGAAATGATCGGCGCGAAGATGGCCGAGGGCCATTCTTTGTACGAGGTGGAGCGCTCTGCCCTCGCTGGCTCTGACCTGCGCGCCGAAGCCGTCAAAGCGCAGGAAGAGTATTACCGCGAGGCGGCAGCTGCCAATGCGCGCAACGAGGCCTCACTCGAAGGGTTAGACCCAGCCGACAAGGGCAAGTCGCGTGCGGGGGTCAAATACAGCAAGCCGGTGGATTCGTTCAATCCGAAAACCCGGCCGTCAGGGAATTTGACGAACTCAGTGCCATCGCCGTTGGTGCCGAACTCGCAGCCTGGCGGGAATCTGTCTGGAACTCTCATTTCAACACCTCTCGACTCTAATGTACCACAAATATCCGGAAATGGATATACTGGCATCCAATCTGGAGAAAACAATGCAAACGATCAACCTGGTCAAGGACGCGCTCAAGGAAAAGGCACCACAACTGTATCGCAGCCTGGCGGCAAAGGGGGAACTCAACGGATACGCCCAGGATCTGGCGGAACAGATCTCTTCGCAAGTGGTGACGCTGACGCAGGCGCAACGAGCAAAAGAGAAGTGGGACAAGCTGGGCCCCGTGGAGTGCGCGGCAAAGATGAAGATGGCCGACTCGATCAACTTGGAGTTGGTGCTCGCGCAGATGCTGGAGTTCCCGCAGGACGAGACATCCCCCCCAAGTCCGGACGAAACTACGCCTTTGGACCCGCAGACCTGACCTACGAGGGCAGCTGGTTCAAGAAGGCCGAGCAGAACGTTGAGGCCATTGAACTGCTGCTGACGCTGGAGAGGGATGGACGCCAGGCCACCCGCGACGAGCAAGCCAAGCTGGCCAAGTTCATTGGCTGGGGTGCTTCTGAGTTGGCCAACAACCTGTTCGGCAAAAAGCTGGACAGCGCCGCCGAGGCATTGGCCAACTATGAAGAGGCCATTCGTAACCTGGGCGATAAGCCTTACCTGACCAACTCCAACTACAACGCCTACGCGCCCGCTTTCCGCGTGCTGCAATTCCGCGACGAGAAGCTGAGTTGGTACACGGCGGGCAACATCACCCGCGAAATGCTGGACAAGGCCAAGCCTGACGCCAGCACACGCAAGTGGGTGGAGTTGCGCGACCGGATGAAGGCCGCGATGACTGAGCAGGAGTTTGCCGAGGCCTCACGCTCGACCCAATACGCCCACTACACCAGCAAGGAAGTGGTGCGCGCCATGTGGAAGGCCCTGGAGCGCATGGGCTTTCAGGGCGGCACAGTGCTGGAGCCAGGCGGCGGCATTGGCGTGTTCCCCGGCTTGATGCCCGCTGCCATGGCGGCCAACTCGATTTACACCGGCATTGAGTACGATTCGATCACAGGCCGCATTCTTGGCCAGCTGTTCCCCGACGAGCGCATCCTGGTGGAGTCGTTTGTTGATTCCAAGCTGCCCAAGAACTTCTATGACGTGGCCGCTGGCAATCCGCCGTTTTCTGGCATCAAGATTTTGGGTGACCCGGAATACGCCAAGCTGGCCCTGAGCCTGCATGATTACTTCTTTGCCAAGTCGATTGACCGGGTGAAGCCGGGCGGCCTGGTGATGTACGTGACCAGCCGCTACACCATGGACAAGCTGGACGACAAGGCCCGCAAGTACCTGGCCGAGCGCGCCGACCTGGTGGGCGCGATCCGCCTGCCTCAAACCGCGTTCAAGCAAAACGCCGGTACCGAGGTGGTGACGGACGTGCTTTTCCTGCGCAAGAAAGTGCCGGGGGAGACCTTTGAGTTTGCCCAGCCATGGCTTGGCGTTTCTGGCGTCAATGGCAAGGACGGCAAGCCGCTGATGGTGAGCGACGGCAAGGACAGAGGCGAAAAGCCCGCCCTGATCAACGAATACTTCGCCGCGCATCCTGAGATGGTGCTGGGCGATCACGCCAACACCGGCAGCATGTACGCCGACAAGGAATACACCGTCACGCCGATGGCTGGTGACATCGAGGCCCACTTTGCCAAGGCCGTCGAAAACCTGCCCGAGGGGATCTACAAGGCCGAGCGCGGTTCAAGCGCGGAGGCGGCCAAGGTCCGCGAAATCGACTTCAACCCCAAGGCCAAGAAAGAGGGCAACTACTACGTGAGTGACGCTGGCGTGCTGATGGTGCGCGAGAGCGGCGTGGGCCAGCGGGTGGAGTTGAAGAACCAGAAGGATGTGCAGCTGATCAAGGACTTCGTGCCAGTGCGCGATGCCCTCAAGCAAGCCCACTATGACCAGCTGAACGATGGCGAGTGGGAGACCAGCCTCAAGGCGCTGCAAAAGGCCTATGCCGACTTCACCAAGAAGCACGGCCAGATCAATCAGTTCACGACCAAGGTGGTCAAGACCAAGGCCACCGACGAGGACACGGGCGAGACCTACACCGACGAAACCAAGGTGCGCTCTTTCCCGCTGCTGGAGAAGCTGCGCGACGACCCCGATTACACCCTGGTGGCGGCGCTGGAGACCGTCAACGACGACACGGGCACGATCAGCCCGAGCGACTTCCTGAGCACGCGGGTGCTGGGTAAGCCAGACACCCAGGCAGCCGACACGCCCATGGACGCGATGCTGTCATCGCTCAACGATGTGGGCGCGGTGGACATTCCCCTGATTGCCCAGCGCGTTGGCTTGTCTGAGGCCGAAACCATCGAGGCCCTGGGCACGGCCATTTACGAAGACCCAGAATCTGGCTGGGTGACTGCCGACGATTACCTGAGAGGCAACGTCAAGCGCAAGCTGGACGCTGCGCGTGAATCGGCCAGGGCTGATAAGCGCTTTGAGCGCAACGTCAAGGCACTGGAGGCGAACCAGCCTGCGCCCAAGACCCCAAGCCAGATCAACGTGTCGATTGGCATGAACTGGGTGCCGGGCGAGGTGTACAGCCAATTCCTGAAAGAGTTGGCGGGCGTCGCCGCCAAAGTGGAGTGGAACGAGCGCACCAAGCAATGGGTTGTCGAGGAAAAGTCGGGCGGCAAAACCATGCAGGCCACGGCCGACTGGGGCACTGCCGAGCGCAACGTGACCGATTTGCTGGAAACAGCGCTGACCGGCCGCCAAGTGCGCATCACCCGGTCCGAGGGCAGCGGCTCTGACAAGAAAACCGTATTTGACGCGGCAGCGACCGAAGCGGCCAACTTGAAGCTGAACACCTTGCGCGAGCGCTTTGCGTCCTGGGTGTGGGAGGACGCCGAGCGCACCGACCGCATGGTCAAGCTCTACAACGACAAGTTCAACACAACGGTGCCGCGTTCGTTTGACGGCCGCCACCTGACACTGCCCGGCGCATCCAAGACGTTTAGCGTGTTCGATCACGTCAAGCGCGGGGCCTGGCGCATCATCCAGCGCGGCAATACCTACCTGGCGCATGCCGTGGGTTCGGGTAAGACATTCCAGATGGTGATCAGCGCCATGGAGCAAAAGCGTTTAGGCCTGATCAAAAAGCCCATGGTGGTCGTGCCTAACCACATGCTCAAGCAATTCGCCCACGAGTGGCAAATGCTTTACCCGGCTGCGCGCCTGATGGTGGCCGACGAAAACAACTTCCACACCGACAACCGCCGCCGCTTTGTGTCACGTGTGGCGCTGTCTGACCTGGACGGCGTGATCATCACGCACAGCGCTTTCAAGCTGCTGGACCTGGACCCCACTTTCAAGGCCAAGATGATCGAGGAACAACTCGACTTCATGCGCGCCGCATTGGAAGAGGCGGGCGGCAAGGTGGACGAGAAGGGCAAGACACGAGACCCCAAGATCAAGCAAATTGAAAAGCAGATCGAGAATTTTGAGCAAAAGCTCGAAGCCGCGATGTCATCCGCTGGAAAAGACAAAAACGTGCGATTCGATGAATTGGGCGTTGATTTCTTGTATGTGGACGAGGCGCACGAGTACCGCAAGCTGGACTTCACGACCAGCCGCAAGGTCAAGGGCCTGAGCCCCGAGGGTTCTGGCAAGGCGTTCGACCTGTATATGAAGTCGCGCTACCTGGAAGAGCGCACGCCTGGCCGTTCGTTGGTGATGGCTTCGGGCACGCCGGTGACCAACACCATGGCCGAGCTTTACACTGTGCAGAAGTTCATGGACCGCAAGGCGTTGGAAGAGCGCGGCATCGAGGACTTTGACAGCTGGGCCGCCATGTTCGGGCGCGAGCGCACGATTTTGGAGCCCAACGCGGCCGGCAAGTATGAGCCCGTGACCCGGTTCAACAAGTTTGTGAACGTGTCCGAGTTGACCCAGATGTTCCGCGAATTTGCGGACGTGTTGACCAGCGACCACCTGGCCGCGTTGCTGGGCGACAAGCGGCCCAAGGTGGAAGGCGGTTCGCGCAAGATGCACGTCACCCCAAAAACCGAGGCTTATACAGAGTACCGCGAGGTGCTGGCCGCTCGCGTTGAGCAGTCACGCGCCTGGCGGCCAAGCCAAGGCGAGCCCAATAACCCGGACCCGATCATCAAGATCCTGGGCGATGGGCGATTGGCCGCCATTGACATGCGTTTCATCGATCCTTCGCTGCCCAGCGATCCGGACTCCAAGCTGAACCGCCTGATCGATGACGTCATCAAGGCCATGAACGAGTCCAAGGACATGGAATTCCGGGACAAGGCGGGCAACATCGAGCCCAATCTGGGCACTGCCATGATGGTGTTTTCGGATATGGGCTTTGGCGCTGGCGTAGCCGCGAACCGGGGATTCAATGCCCGCGCCTGGTTTGAAAAGCGCCTGCGCGATGCTGGCGTGCCCATGAACCAAGTGGCCTTTATGACCGACTACAAAAAGTCGGCCGACAAGCTCAAGCTGTTCAAGGACGTGAACGCGGGCCGCGTGCGCCTGCTGGTGGGATCGAGCAAAAACATGGGCACGGGCGTGAATGCCCAGCAACGCCTGTTGCATCTGTTTCACCTGGACTCGCCTTATTTCCCGGCTGACCTGGAGCAGCGCGAGGGCCGGATTGTCCGCCAAGGCAACAAGAACCCGCTGGTGAACCTGAACGCCTACGCGGCCAAGGGCACCTACGACGAAAACATGTGGAAGATGCTGGCCAGCAAGCAATTCTTTATCGACCAGGCTTTGAGCGGTGACGCCAATGTGCGGGAGATTGAAGACCTGGACAGTCAAAGCCAGTTCGATATGGCCGCTGCGATGGTGGCGGAAGACCCGCGCATTTTGCAGCTGGCCGGTATCCGCGCCGACATCGAGAAAATGCAGCGCCTGTACCAGGCGCACGAGGACCAGCGCGCACGCTTTAAGGGCCAGCACGCCATGGCCGCCAGCACGGTCGCTTTCAATGAAAAGCGCATGCCAGAGGCTGAGGCTGACGCCAAGAAGGTGCAAGACCTGAGCGGCGACAAGTTCAAGGCCAAGGCGGGCGGCAAGACCTTCACCGAGCGCGCCGACTGGGCCGAGGCCCTGATTGGCAAGTTCAAAGACCTGAGCGGCCACGGCGAAAGCAAGCCCGTGACCATTGGCGAGATCTCCGGGTTCCCGGTGGTGTTTGGCGCTGATACGGTGGGCGGCATTTACTTGCCCAAGGCGATCTTGGCGACACCTTCGCCTGTGGAGTTGATCACCGACCCCGGTACCAGTCCCATTGGCGTAGCGATGCGCGCACAAAACGCCGTGTCTGACGTGGCGCGCCTGCCAGCCAAGATGCGCGAGCGCATCAGCGAGGCCCGAGCCCAAATGGATGCGCTGTCGACCCGCCTGGAAACGCCGTTCCCCATGTCTGGCATGTTGGCCGATAAGGTGAAAGAGGCGTCGGACCTGGAAGCGGTGATCACAGCCGATGGCAAGGCCAAGGAGGCAGCCAAGGACGAAAAGCCAGCCGAAGACACCCGGCTGTCTCGCGGCGCTGGGCTGTCTGCCGGCCGCGTGGACTACGAAGCGCTCAAGAAAATGACCTTCCGTATCCGGTCCAAGAATCCGGGCATGCCGCCCGTGCTGGTTTTGCAAGACCCATCGCAAGCCCCCAAGGGCCTGCGCGAGTACATCATTCGCCAGGACGCTTGGCATGATGTTGAGGGCGCGATGCACCAGGGCCGTTTGTTCCTGTTTGCGTCTGGCCTGACTGACCTGACACGCGCCGAGCATGTTTTGCTGGAGCACGAGGCCGCTCACTTTGGCCTGCGCGCCCTGCTGGGTGACAGCCTCAAGACCGCGATGGCGCTGGTGTATGCCAATAACCCCGAGGTGCGCCGCGCTGCCCATGAACTGCAAAAGCGCGGCAAGCTGTCCAACACCGTCGCGGTGGAAGAGGTCATTGTCGACATTCCGACATCGCAGCTGGTCAAGCTCAAGGGCTGGCGCAAGGTGACGGTGATGGCGCGCGACTGGTTGCAGGCCCATGGCTTCACCAAGCTGGCCGACAAGATTTCGGCCTGGCTGGACGGCAGCCTGACCCAGCAAGAGCGCGCCGACCTGCTCGTGGCCGAGCTCGTGCGCGGTGCACGCGAATACGTGGCGGGCAAGCGGCCACGCCGCCGCACCGGTTACATGGGCGACACCCGCCTGTCTACCACCCTGGCCGAGGACATCGAGCGCCAGGAGCAGTGGCTGCAAACCGAAGCCCGCGCACGCGGGTTCAAGGACATCGAGGACTTGATTGACAAGGACTACCCGCTGTTTGAGAAGCTGGCCACGCTCTGGCGCGAGAAGAATCCAGCCGATAACGGGGCGCTGCTTTCACGCGGTAATAGGGCAAGCGTCACCGACACCCCCGCCTTTAAGCGCTGGTTCGGTGACAGCAAGGTGGTGGATGCAGAGGGTAAGCCGTTGGTGGTTTATCACGGGACTGTGAAGAGCTTCGACGCATTCGACCCTGACGCCGAGCCATTCAGCTACGAGAGCGACCGGGGCAAACAGTTCTTCCTGGACAGCCCGCAGGGCGCGAGCGATTACGCCATTGGCACATCGGACGCATACGGCGGCAATGCCAACGTGATGCCGGTGTACCTGCGCATGGAGAACCCGCGCATCGAAGAGGTCGATGGCCCGCCATCGGAGTGGTGGGATGAAAATGGCGATGGCCTGTTCTGGAAGCTCGATGTCGAGGGTAGCGGCCATGACGGCCTGATTGTTCGTGGCGATGGCGAGACCATGTACGTCACGGCCAACCCCAAGCAGATCAAGAGCGCCACCGGCAACGACGGCAGCTTTGACCCTACTAATCCAGACATTCGCCTGTCTACCCGCAAGACCGCCACCGATCGGGCGAACGACATCCTGGCCCAGAAGGCCGGTAGCCGTGCGCCGCTGGATGCGCTGGCCAAGGGACTGACGCGAATCACCGGCATCGAGCGTTTGACCGGCGCGATTTATGACCGCGCTGGGTATCTGATTGACCTGACCTTGCAGAAAGTCCCGTTCGGGGAAACCCTTAAGGCCGGGGTGATTTCCGACTACGGCGTGCCCGAGGCGGTGATCGATCAGCGTGCCATGCTGCAAGGCCGCC
>JACCDH010087906.1_pt1 | contig 15701 bp, 19 predicted proteins | sample 7442481 | NCBI WGS metagenome assembly JACCDH01 (sample SAMN15323433, study PRJNA562643) | freshwater metagenome | isolation source: river surface water | place: USA:Blue River Watershed | collected 2017-08-15
GCAAAAGCAAAACGCCCCTTGCGGGGCGTTTTCAATATGGCGGAGAGGGGGGGATTCGCCTACATCCTGCAGGCCGCGGTTCGGCTTGCAAGCCGAACCCTTCGAATACCCCACGAGAAGTCCGCAGGGACTTCTCTCCTCTCCGCAAAAGCAAAACGCCCCTTGCGGGGCGTTTTCAATATGGCGGAGAGGGGGTCTGCCATTAAACACTTTCCTGCGGTAGCACAGCATGATGAAGTTCTTTGTTTTTACTTAGGTTTTCAGCCGACAGTTGTGCCAATGCATACCATCCGATATCATCAAAGTTCATTATTTTGGGTATGTAAATTGGTATGCCAAAGATCGCGAAAGAATTGTCTGCCCTGGAGGTCAAGCGTCTGGCGCGCGCCGGGTGGCACGCTGTGGGCGGGGTGGCCGGTCTTCTTCTGCAGATAAGGCCTCTTTCGTCAGGTAACTCCACGCCATCGCGGTCTTGGATTCTTCGCTTACGCATAGCGGGTGAGCGGCAAGTGCTCGGTCTGGGCTCTTACCCTCAGGTGTCGCTGGCAGATGCCCGCGATCAGGCACGAAGGCTATCGCTGGAAGCCAAGGGCGGAGTCAACTTGCGGGTCAAGAAGCGAGAGCAGCGCAGTGCGCTACTTGCGGCAGCGGCGCGGAACAAGACCTTCCAACAATGTGCCCAGGCTTATATGGAGGCGCATGCCTCCGATTACACGAGCGACAAGCACCGCAAGCAGTGGGCCTCGACACTGCAGGCCTACGCCTTTCCCATTATTGGCAAGATGCTGGTTGCTGACATCGGTATGAGGCACGTGCTCGATGTACTACTGCAGCCCACCACGCACCGAGACGGAACAACCGGAAAGCTGTGGGAGACGAAAACCGAGACGGCGAAGCGATTGCTCGACAGGATGCGTACAGTGCTCGACTTTGCCACGGTTAACGAATATCGATCCGGCACGAACCCCGCCACCTGGAAAGGCTACCTCGATACGCAACTAGCGTCGCCTCGTGGACTGCAACAGGTGAAACATCAACCGGCAGTACCCTATTCCCAAGCCGCTGACTTCATGGCGAAGCTGCGGAAGAATGAAAGCATCAGCGCCAAGGCACTTCAGTTCTTGATACTTACCGGGGTCCGATCGGGGTCGGTAAGGCTTGCCGAATGGTCTGAGATTGACCTGACAAAAAAGCTCTGGACCATCCCAGCAGAGCACACCAAAGCTCGCCGCGAGCACCGAGTCCCGCTACCACCTCAAGCGATCGCCCTTCTGAAAAATCTGCCGAAGATCGCAGGAAACAACAAAGTCTTTCCAAGCCCGCGCGGCAGAGCATTGTCCGACATGGCATTGAGCCAGCTGATGCGCGGCATGCGTGAACGCGGGGAATTAACTATCGAAGCTGTACCGCATGGCTTTCGCTCGACCTTCCGTGACTGGGCGGCGGAGCAGACGAACTATCCGGATGAGATCCGGCGAGTAGCTTCCGGCCATACCGTAGGCGACGCCGTGAAAGAGGCTTATCAGCGGACTGACCTGCTGGAGAAACGAAGGCATTTAATGAATGACTGGGCGGCCTTTTTAGATTTTCCCTCTGGGGTTAGGTCAGCTTCGACAAAACCACCAAAGCAAGAACATGAGTAATGCAAAGCGAGAACACCTCGTACTGATCGGACCCAGCCGCAAACGAGCGGGACATACGAAACAAGGATTGATCGCATGTCAGATACGCGCGGTGGAACTAACAGAGTCAAGGCAAGGCGGTGGAATCGTTTCGCTTCTTCTACCCAAAAACGACCGCGAAAAAACAAGGCTACGAAACCTCGTAAATCGCGGATACACAGTAGAAACTGTGCCGATTCGCAATCACTCCCGAAAAAAAATCCGGGACGCCGTCAAGTCCCCTGAGTTGGTTGTGGCACTTGCTGAGCTATTTTTGTTGGAGAACGCGTCCAACGATCGAGCTATAAGTGCCTTCAAAGATGAATTTGCAGAATGGGTATGTAAAAAACTGCTTGATCATCGACATAACCGAGTTCGGATGCTTATCAAAAAAGCACATCACGAACTGGTCGACAGCACAAAACCAGGGTGGTGGAAGACGCATCTTCCAAGAAGAAAAAAGTGAGTTAAGCATTTCGCTCATCTGAATCTGTAACTTGCGTGGCACCCCAGCAATCATCAGGAGGTGTCACCATGAAGCAGCAAAACCCCACCGGTTTACTTGTTGCCTTCGACGAACTACCGGACAGTGCATTCGTCCGTTTGCGCCAGTTACTTTCCTCAGCAGTCATTCCCTTCTCGGCCACAACCACTTGGCGACGCGTCCGCGAGGGTACGTTCCCCCAACCCGTCCGAATTTCGCCCCAAATAACCGCTTGGCGCGTAGGTCAAATTCGGGAGTGGCTTCGATGCCCAAGTGAGTTCGTCGTCGACGGTACCGACCTCACCAGGACCACACCGAGAAGCCAAAGAAGGAAGGTGCGCCGTGAAAAGTAACTCGCACCAACTTATGGTAAGGCTCACCCCATCGGGGCGTCGTCTCCCCGATGTCTACCTTCCCGGAAAAATCCGCGATAACTGTTGGCGCCATGAGCTCATCGCCGGACTGCGAGAACACTCATGGGACGACGGTCCACTACGACAAGAGTCGTTTACTTACATCGGACCCTTTTTTGTTGGCTGCGACCACGGGTGTTATCACTCTCCGAGTTCTCACGGCAGTGGATTTGGCTGCTGGCCTGATCGCGACTTATCTCCTGTCGATGTTGCACGGCTCTGCCGCGAGGCGGTTGAACGAGCTGATCTCCTATTTTGCTTTATAGATAGTCCGGATTGTTACGGAACCATTGCCGAGATAGAGCGCGCGCATACGTTAGGAATTCGTGTCGTGATCGCTTTTGCGTCGGGAATTGCCAAATCCAATAGTAATGATTTTTGGTTTATCTGCACACTGGCACACAAGGTTTACTACGACGTCTGCGAATGCAAGCTCCCGATTTTACTGAAACAATCAGTGGGAGAGATCGCATGATAAGGCTCGAACAGATGGTCGAAAGTGGGATGGCGCTGGTCCCAATCCCGCCCGGGGAGAAAAGACCTTGCTCCGAAGGCTGGAACCTGCCGGATAACTGCATCATCGATCCCGCCGGTCTCGGGCAGCTGGCCGGGAAAAATGTCGGGCTCGCTCATGCGTATTCCACACCCACTCCAACCTGCGCGATTGATATTGATAACTTCAAGCATGCGACAGCTTGGCATTCAAGCCACGGCCAAGACCTGAAATCACTTTTGTTTGCGCCCGACGCCGTAGTGATTGCTTCAGGCCGGAGGGGAAGTTTGAAATTGCTGTACCGGCTACCAGCTGGAACCTCTCCGCTGGAGTCGAAAAAAATTGTCGGACCTGACGGTAAGTCAGCGGTTGAATTCCGCTGCGCGACCAAAGATGGGAAAACCGTGCAGGACGTTCTTCCGCCGAGCTTGCATCCGGAGGGGCGCACCTATCAATGGGTCGGCAGCGGCAATCCCTTGCAACTACCTGTCATCCCCCCTGCACTGTTGTCGGTCTGGCTGCTGCTAATCGCTAACGGTAGCCGCGTGGCACTACGCAGCCGAGGCCCGAAGTCCGGACAACGACAGCGGCAAGAAAGTCCAAGGGAAATCGCCAACCTGCGGCACCTCCTCAGCTACATCAGTGCTAACTGTCCGTACGAAGTATGGCGGAACGTGGTGTGGGCCATCCTCAGTACCGGCTGGCTGTGTGCCGAGGAGGTGGCGCAGCAGTGGAGCATGTCCGCACCAACGCGATACAAAGAAGAGGCGTTCTGGACAGTGGCGAATTCGTACGTGCCTGACCATCCTAACCCGATCACATTGGGTACCGCCTTCTACCATGCACGGCAAGGAGGGTGGCATGGCTCACGCTAGTCAACTAAACCCGCTCGCCGCTTTACAGGAGCGGTTTGTCATCTTGGATAGCGTGGGGGAAATCCGGGTAGCGGATCAACACCAAATTGCTGGGCTTCTCACTGGCACAGCAATCGGAGATCTCGCTTTATACAGAAAGCCCGATGGTGAGTTGATGATGCGGCGCTACCTGGAAGCATTGCCAATATCCTGTAACCCGAAACAGGTTATCGCTGATTTTTGGACATCCCCGAAAACCTTGGTCTATACACGTACGGCGTTCACTCCGAAGGCTACGCCAGCCGATGTACTGAATTTCTGGGTCGGTTCGACACTGGTTGCCAAGCCAGGTAACTGGGTGATCTTGCGCGACTATCTTCGCGATGTCATCTGCGATGGGGATGCGGCCTGTTTCGATTACCTGATCCGGTATATGGCTCACATGATTCAATGTCCAGAGGAAAAGCCGGGTGTGATGCCGGTTTTCTTGGGTCGACAAGGCACAGGCAAAGGTATGTACTTTCTCCTTTTGCGGGCGATCTGGCCACGCACCACTCTGCAAGTCGCCGATATCGACCAGGTGATCGGCAAGTTCAACGCCGCGCTGGAGCGTAATTACGTGATTTGCATGGATGAAGCACTGTTTGCGGGTGACAGGAAATCGATGGACCGCCTCAAGTCCATGATTACCGAGGGAGTAATCCGGATCGAACAAAAGTACCAGCCGTCGCGTGAGATCGAGTCAGTCCATCGGCTTTTCGCCGCCAGCAATCACGATCATTTCGGCAACGTTGAACGTGATGATCGCCGGTTTGCATTTTTTCGGGTGTCAGACCGACGCCAGCAGGACAGCGTCTATTTCAGCGCGATTGCAACCGCTATCGCAGACCCCGCAGTCCTCGGGGCACTGGTTTACTACCTCGGTCGTAAAGATCTCAGCTCCTTTGATGTGCGAGCAAAGCCGAGCTCGCAAGAGCACGGAAAGCAAAAACTGATGTCGCTACAGGGGTTCGACCGATATTGGTATGAGGTACTGATTCACGGCAGCCTGAACGGTACCGGTAGCACGGGCGGGGTTGATTTGACGGAATGGGAGGCAGCCGTATTTGTGCCGTCCGCCACCTTGTTGGGGCATTACACCTCTTTCAACAAAAACGCCCAACGGCATCAGACGGTACAGACCCACCACATGCGCGAGGCGTTGGGGAGATTATGCCCGTCGGCGAAGGGTGATCGACAAATCGTAAAGGGCTACGGTGGCTCCAGCGAGAAGCGGGTACGGGGATTTCAACTGCCGAACATCGATGCGGCGCGACAGGAGTTCGCAACTGCGATGGGGGTAAATGTTAACTGGGATTGATGTGGCACCTTGTCCGAGCGGTCAGTCAGGCCAGCGATGGCCGGAAGTGGTGGCCAGCCTTATGCGTGAGTGCATGCGGATTCCCAAGCAATGGCCAGTGTGGCCAGCTATTTTTATAAATTATTGAAGAAAAAATACAAAAGAAGTTTACGAGAAACGCTGGCCACGCTGGCCAAAACCTGCACGCTGATCGCACGCTTATCACCCTTTGCAAGAGGTCAACGAACAATACAAGCGAGACTGAAAGCCGAAGCCCTTAAGCGGGTGATAACGTTAGTCAAAGGAGAATCTATGCCCCTCCCCACCCTGCACATGCACGGCGCGAAACAATGCCGAGCACGATCAAAGCGAACTGGTAACCAATGCCAAAATCCGGCAGCTTTTGGCATGCCCGTCTGCCGGATGCATGGTGCAAGACATCCACATACTACTTTGCGCGGAGAGGCACATCCGGGCTATAAGCACGGTCACGAGACGTTGGAAGCCAAAGCCGTTCGGTCTTCGAAACTGTTCGAGCTCCGTCGGCTGGAGGCACTAATGCACCTCCTCGGGATGACAACTTCCAAAAAATCTCCAGGAAGAAAGCCGAAATGTAACCAACCCGCCCCGTAACCAACCTTGCTTCTGACGTGCAGCCACCCCCAAGCTTCGAGATAAAACAAGAGAATATCTGCCTGCGGATAAGCTCTGTCCGTGAGCGCCACCCATTTCGCATAATGAAATTCTAATTTGAAGTCATTGCCGGAGCGCACCGCTACCTTACACTGGAAGTAGCAACATTTATGCTCAAAATAATAATTAATTTACCGGCGTACAAAAGGTGCAAAGACTCACCGAATACGACATTCGTGCTCGCGTCATCACGCCAGCAATCGAGCGAGCAGGCTGGGACCCGTTAACGCAGATTTTTCACGAATATGGCCTACGCGCCGGGCGAATCAGCGTACGTGGCCGGACTGCGCATCGTGACCAGACCACTATCCTCAACGCTGACTACGCGCTGTTCTTCAAACCTAACATCCCGAGTGCGGCTGTCGAGGCGAAAGACAACAATCACGGCATCGGTGCAGGTATGCCTCAAGCTATGGAATATGCCCGTCTGTTGGGAGTACCCTTTGCATTTTCCAGCAATGCTGACGGCTTCATTTTCCGCGATGAAACGCTGGCCGATGGCGTGCTGGAGAGAGCGATCCCCCTGCACGAGTTTCTTTCGCCGCAGCAGCTGTGGGAGCGCTAATGCGCCTGGAAAGGTTGGACGCCAGATATATGTAGCGTAGCAGAATACGACTATTACCCCGGCAAGACACCACGGTATTACCAGATCAACGCAGTTAACTGAGCCATCGAGGCGATTGCCGCTGGTGAAAAGTGCGTACTGCTGGTTATGGCGACGGACACGGGCAAAATCTTTACTGCCTTCCAAATTATTCATCGCTTGTCGAAGTCGCCTTGGCGCAATGATCCAGCCAGCACCAAACCCAAGCGCATCCTCTTTTTGGCCGACCGCAACATCCTGATTGACCAAACCATGGTCAACGACTTTCGTCCCTGCAAGGGCGCGATGGCCAAACTCAGCCCCAATGCCAAAGGAATCGAAAAGGTCGACTCCCAAGACAAGCTAATAATCGAGGAAGTGGGCTTGGCGATCAATAAGTCCAACAAGCAGGTCAACAAGTCGTACGAGATCTATTTGTCCCTTTATCAAGCCGTAACCGTAAAGCACCCCATGTCCACAAAAATCCTATCTGAGACGATGACGTTGTATTGCCGGCGCTTTGCAAGGTATGAATCGCTCAGCCAGAGTGCGCAAGAACCCGAATTCTTGACCGGGCAGCCGTTCAGTTTGATTGATGTAAATAAGCGCGTCATTGAACTTAGTTTGTCGCCCGAAGGTCATTCCTGCGAAAGCTGCGAACAGGAATACAAGCTTCGGGTGCCTGAAGGTCAGGTATACACATCCGTAAACGACGGCACCGCATCCCCGGTGTGATAGAAGATGCCGGTCCACAGCTTGTCTTCGGTCCAGGTGGTGACCGGACGGTCCGGCTGCGCGAGGTAGCCGAGGCCTGCGAAGGTCTCGTTGCGGTTGCCGCTCGGATCGAAGAAGTAGATCGTCTCGCCGCGCGTGATGCCGTGGCGGGTCGGTGCGACGTCGATCTTCACCTTCTTCTTCGCCATCACGTCGGCTGCCTTCAGCACGTCATGCCATGAATCGAGGAAGAACGACACATGGTGGATGCCAGCCTTCGGGCCGCCGACGAATGCGATGTCATGCGGGGTGTTGGTGCGGGTCAGCCAGGTCGCGGCCTGGATAGCGCCGCCCGGGCCCACGCAGACCTGCTCGACCAGGTAGAAGTCGAGGCACTCTTTCAGGAACTCGGTGTTCTCGGCGACCTTGTTCACGCCGGTCTCCGGGTTCAGTTCGCACATCAGCAGGCAGTGGTCGAGCCAGTGCGCGCCGGCGCCGGTGATGTTGTCCGGCCACGGGTCCGGGTTGGTCGTGCCGACTTCGGTGCCGACATATTCCTTCTGCGCGTACAGGCGCATGTCATGGCCGCTCGGCAGCTTGAACTGCAGCATGCGGCCGGTCGCCGGCAGCGTGCCTTCGGCCAGGTCGGTCGTCTTGATGCCGTAGGCTTCGATGCGCTTCTTGAACTCCACGAGGTCGCTGTCCTTCTCGCACTTGTAAGCCACGTGATTCAGGCCGGCCTGGTCGGATTTCGTCAGAATGATCGAGTAGCGGTCCCATTCGTCCCAGCACTTCAGGTAGACGTTGCCCGACTTGTCTTCCATCGTGACCTTCATGCCGAGCACTTCAGTGTAGTGCTTGACTGCTGCCGCCATGTCCATCACCTTGAGGCTGACATGGCCGATTCGCATCACGCCCATTTTCTCTTCTCCTTCATTTATTGACTTCCGCAGGTGGGGCGGCCTGCTTCTCGAACCCCTTGGTGAACGGTTTCACGAACTTGCCTGCGACTACGGGCGCCACCTTGATAGCTCCTCAAATCTGACAGTCGGACTTAGTCAGGTCCAGGTCTCGGCTGCCAATTCGGTTGCGATCATGTCTGCCAGATCTCGTTGCCATGGCGCTCTGAGATCGAAGCGACTGATAATCCATAAATCTTCTTCTAGGTCTGGCTGCGCGCCGGCGACGGGTTGCAAAGTCGGATACAGCCGTGCGAACAACTCGGGCATCACCGCAACGCCCTGCCCCATCTCGCAGAGTTTTGCCAGAACGAGGTAACTGTCTGAACACGTAATTACATCGAAATTGGAGAAATTGATCTCGCTGTGCCGGAAATTATGGTCGCTCTGTGAAAACCTCAGATTCATCGCCAATTGCTTGTGACGTACTTGCCCGTCCAGCAAGCCTGATACAGCGACCCTATCGAGGTAGGCTTTGCTGGCATACGCGTTAAAACGCACACTGCCTAATTTGCGAATTCGAAGCGAACTCATGCTTTGCATCGGGCGAGCGAGACGAATGGCGATGTCTACCTGTTCTTTTTCCAGGTCGACGAAGTGATTCTCCGTGGTGATGTTCAGGACGATGCCCGGGTGCTTGTCGCGGAATTGATTAAAGACGGGGACAAAGCGTATCGCCAATGCATCCAATATGGTCAGACGGACGATGCCCGAGTTAGTCTGCCTACTTCTCGAAAAGGCACGCGCCGCCTCTTCCATCCGAAGCGCCGCCTCTACCAGCGCCTGCTGATCCGACGCGACTTTCCATCCCTGCTCGGTGCGTACAAACAGAGTGCGCCCCATATGTTGCTCAAGCGTACGAATGCGCCTTCTGAGCGTGGAATCATCGATGCCTTCGAATTCCGACGCGATGCCGTAGTCGCCTCGCCTCTCAAGAGCGAGGAACGCGCGGATCAAATCCCATTGATTGATCGATGCGTCATCGTCCTGCGTCATTGTTGAGACTCCTTTTTGGCCACAAACTGCAACGGTGCATCAGGGAAAACGAACTGCTATCGCATCGCCGGTCGCATAGGTGCGGCAGGCCAGCAGCCATCCACTAGCTTCATCGTCCTCGTCGAGTACGGAGTTGCTGAGCCGCTCGACGTTTCCGTGTTCCAGGCGACACATGCAGGACGCGCATTCGCCCACCTTGCACGCATGGGGTACGGTCAGCTTCCCATGGATCATGGCAGCCAGTAAGGTTTCCTTTGGACGAACGCTTAGCTGATGGGTTTTTCCCTTCAGGGTCACGGTCAGAGTGGATACGGATCCTCCTTCCTCCACCGCCTGATCCGGGGCTTGCGCGAATTCTTCGCAATAGAGCTGCGCGGGATCGTGCCCTGCGTTGACCAGCGATTGCCGGACCAGTCGCATAAAGGGATCCGGGCCGCATAAATAAGTATCGGTCAGCCCGGCGTCTGCAGCGAACGCGATAATGTCCGCTTCGGAGGGGCGGCCGTCGATTTCGTCGTTCCAGAATCTTATCTGCAGCTTGCCTTCGAACTGCGCTTTTAGCTCAGCAAGCTCGGAGGACAACATCATCGTTTCCGCATTTCGGTTCGCGTAGAACAGCACGACCGCAGGCGCTCCACTTTGCAGTGCCTGGCGCGCGAGCGAGAAGATCGGTGCGATACCGCTGCCGCCAGCAAATAGCAGCAGCGGCTCGCCGGGATGGCGCAGAACGAAGCTGCCGGCTGGCGGGAAGACGCTGAGCACATCATCGGCACGAACATGGTCACAAATCCAGTTCGACACCAGCCCGCTCTGTACCCGGCGAACGAGTACGCTAATGCATTCCTGCATCGGGTCGCTGGTGATTGAGTAGCAGCGCCACTGCCGGTCATTCTCTGGCCCGCCTTCGACCGTCAGGTATTGCCCAGGCTTGAAGCCGAATTGCGTGCGCAGGGCATCGCCTGGCGCAAAGCTGACCAGAACGGCATCGCTTCCTTGCGGTACGACCTCAGTGATCTTCAGCAGATGAGCTTGTTTCATTACCCGCGCCTCACAGAAAGAAGGAGTTATTACCTTGCGGGTAGTCGCCGTCGAGCAGGTTAATCTGCTTGAGGACGATTTTCAGTTGGCCCGCCTCGCGCCGGAAAACAAATCCGTTCCAGCCGCCGAGCGTGCGGCAGTGACCGGCGCGCGATTCGGCAATCAGGAAATTGCAGCGTGCCCGCCATTCGTCATCGCGACCCGGTGTTACCCAGATTTCAAGGCCGCTGAAAAGCCGGGACGTACGTGAATTGGGTAGCTGCGAAAATGCCAGTCCCGTGCGGAGTCGCGAGACCCTGTCCAGCAAGCGGCGCCGGTCGTGGAATTCAAGTGATATGGACTTGCGCAGATCCGGTGCGGGCTGGCCGGGCGGAATCCAGTATGCACATTCGACAGCCATGAGCTCAAGCCATGGCTCGAAGGCTTGTTGATCCAGCAATCTCGATTCCAGGGTAATCAGGTGCGTCAACTCGCTCGCGATCGCAGGATCGGCCTGCCGACGGGCTTCCGGCAGATTGAAGTCTGCCGAGCATTCACAGAGCCAGTCATAAAAGTCATTATCGACGTAGGCGGAGGAGGGTTGATAACGTTCCGAAGCTTCTTGGGTTGCAGTTTGATTCATGCCGGCACCTTGGATTTATCGACGATCAGAGTAGGGTTGGACTTCATAAGCTGTTTCCATTGCGTGTAGTACGCGCGCATATGCAGCTCTGACGTCACGGGACCGACCACCAGACCATCGTCACTTTCGATATCTTTGCCTGTTTCGCTATGGCGGCTGATATCAATCCATTCGTCTTCTGGGCTGATCGCGATACCCCGATGGCATTCCTCGAAATTCGTCGCATCATCCATCTCTCCCATGACCGGGAAATCTTCCTGAGTACGCATGCGTATGGTGTTGAGTTCAGCGTCGGCATCCTTGCGACGCGTTGCGTACCAGTGCATCGTTGTGGCAGCAGCGCACATTGGTTGGATGACTTGTATCTGATTACCGATCAACAGCAGGTTCGGGAAGATGTTCAGGTTCATTCCTGCTCCGACCGCATTTTCCAGCGTGGACTGGATGTCGTTCGGTGCAACGCTATCCTTCACATGTTTCTCGAAATTTTCGCGGCCCGGCTGCGGTCTCTGCTGCTCCCACGCATTGTCGCGGAACATGTCCGGCCGCTGGTCGATAACGGTATGGCCATTGCCCAGCGAGTAGAGTGACATGCCGGATCGATCTGCATCGGCGAAATACGACATGTCGCCGCCGCCATAGCGTTCGTTCGTCATCATCAATAGCGACTGGTGAGAAAACGGCACGTGATATCCGTCACCGGCATTGTCATAGACCATTTTCCAGTTGCACTCGAGTTGGAAGCGTTGTGCCCCTGCTACCTGAATATTTTCCGCGCCACCCTGATGGTCGATCCATTCGTCCATGAAGCGGCGCGCACCGGCAAGGTGTTCCTCGAGTGCGGGCGCGCCGGGGTTCAGAGTCGCGAACACGAATCCTTTATATGAAGCAAGCTGCGCCGGCCGCGCGAGATGCAATTCCCTTTTCTTGAAGTCGGGTCCATAAGCAGTTTTACCGGGGATGCCGAATAGCTGACCCTGATTGTCATATTTCCATCCGTGATACGGGCAGGTAAAGCCCGAGCCATTGCCCTGATGTTCACGGCAGACGGTCGCGCCGCGGTGCGAGCAACGATTGGCAAACAGATTGACCTCCCCATTATCGTCGCGAGTGGCGATGAATTCCCGGCTTCCCATCCATACCTTTCGAAAATCGCCGACATTGGGTATTTCGCTTTCATGCAGCATGTATACCCAAGTCGCGGCAAAAATATGGCTCATCTCTTGCGTGAAGATGCTGTCACTGGTGTAGATGCTCGAGTGAACGCGGTAGTCCTGTACGAGCCAGTCCCAATCCGTATCGATGGGTTTGATATTGATGACTTTATTCATTGTCTGATTCAAGTTGGTTTGACAGAGTCTGTATGAATGTGGGTTCAAAGCCGGCCTTGCTCTAGCAGCCGGCGTGCCAGAGCAATCAGCGGCGCGCGATAGACCGGAAGCTTTGCCTCCTGCATCACGGATTGCCAGCTTTGTTCGTCGAACAGAGGTCGATGTAGCGGCATGAAGGATTCCTGCAGCAGTTGGCCGTCGATTTCCGGATGGCCCTGTATAGCGAGGAAGCGGTCATCAGTAAGGAAGACTTCATACGGAATCGTTTTCGAAGCCGCCAGCACCGTGCTGCCGGGGGGGAGGCGATTCACGCATTCGCCGTGGCTTTCAACGATCATGCAAGTCGACCCTGCAGCCAGTTCGGGAAAGCGCGCGGCATTCGCTGACCACACCAAGTTTTCTACGCCAAGACGAAAGCGCTGATCAGGGTTGCGCCCGACTTCGCCGCCGAAAGCTGCCGCAAGCGCTTGGGCCCCGAAGCAGATGCCTACAATCGGCGCAGTGGTGCTTGTTTTTATCGTGCGCAGGAATTCCAGCAGCTGAGATACAAAATGAGTTTTCACATCATCGACTACCGACTTTTCGCTGCCGCTGATGATGAAGCCATCGTACGACTGGACCTTGCTGATCAGTTCGGGATCCAAGGGCGTCAGGATGTCCCATACTTCAGAGTCGTGCCGAAATTCCTCGACCATTAGCTCGCGATAGTCAAGGTTGTTATTTTCCGAGCACCAGACAAGTGCATACCGTTTCATTTGGATTCCATTGGATGCGCGCTGCCCGATCGGCAGCGCGCAATTGGGGTTTACATCAGCTCGAAATATTCGCGATGCTCCCAGTCGGTCACATCGCCCTCCTGCATGTCGACTTTTCCTTCGGCGGCCTCGAATCTCTGCCATTCGCTGCGCCGGATGTGCAGCCAGTAGTTGATGAACTGTTCGCCGAACGCTTCACGGAACATCGTTGATGGCTCCAGCGCATCCAGCGCCGAACGTAAGTCCGTGGGCAGCATCTGCACGTCGGCAGCGTAGGGCGACTCTTGCAGTGGTCCGGGATCGAGACGGCGCCGGATACCATCGAGGCCCGCGAAAACTTGCGACGCGAGGTAGAGGTAAGGATTCGCCGCCGGCTCCCCGACGCGGTTTTCGACTCGACTTGCCGAATCTTCCGGTGCCGAGATGACGCGTGCCATCGCGGCGCGATTGTCCATTGCCCAGGTGACGCGGTCAGGGGCGAGCGAATACGGACGGCGGCGACGGTAGCCGTTGATAGTGGGCGTCGTGAAGCTGGAAGCTGCGCTGGCATGCTCAAGCAAGCCGCCAACATATGCACGACCGAGATCCGATAGTGGCTGGCCTTCACTGGGGATGAACAAGTTTTGCCCGGATTTCAGATCAACCAGCGATTGGTGCAGGTGCCAACCCGACGCGTAAAAGCCCTGTATCTTTGGCTTGCACATGAAGCTCGCGAGATAGCCGTTGCGTCTGCAGATCTGCTTGACGGCATTGCGGAACAAGACCATGGTGTCGGCGACATCCAGTCCGCGCATCACATCGAAGGTGGTTTCCATCTGACTGGGCGCCCATTCGTCCTCGATGCTTCGCAGCGGCATACCAAGTGTCAACAGGTGGCGACGAATTTCGGCAACGATAGGCTCCACCTCGTCGAGATGGTTTTCCAATAAGTAGGAGTAGCCTTTTGCAACCGGCATTACTTTCGGCGGCGCGGCCGGCGTTCCGGGGGCACCGATCGTCTCGGGTTCAAGGCAGGGGTCAATGATGCGCGTCAGGTACCACTCGACCTCCAGTCCGGCCATGAAGTCGTAGCCTGCCTTGTTCATCTCTGCGAGTGCTTTTTTCAGCAACGCACGCGGGCTAAGCGGGAAGGGGCGGCCGCTGCGCATGTAAAGGTCGGCCAGCATCCAGCCTGTCTTGTCGGCCCAAGGCAGGATCCGGAATGTTGTCGGGTCGGGCACCATCACAACGTTCGGACTGCCTGATAGCTCGGAATCACCGAAGCCGCCACCGGGCTGGAATGGGTTGAAGACGATCGCGCTGGCGGTATCGAAAAAGAACGGTGCCATCGTGATTTCCGATCCACTCGAAAAAGCGGACTTCAATGCGCTTACCGACAGCATTTTTCCGCGCAGTAGGCCATATTGATCCGGCCACGAAAGCCTGATCATTTGTATGCCTTCTTTTTCAATCCGCGACAGGCATTCTTCTGCAGCCGCCTTTTGCTCGGCAGACCATAGGTCGTGATGTTCTATGAATTTTCTGGACATTGTCTAGCTCCGTAGTTTTAATAATTGCAACGGCACAACCCTGGCCCGCACAGCCGGACAGCGCAGATGGCGATGGCGATTTGTGTATATCGCATGTTCATCATCGCAATGAAGGCGGGAAGGAGGAAGGCAGATTTGCGATTTCAATTCGCGCCTCCGCATTTGAATTTCTGCCGCCATTAGGACAGCCGACAGCGGTCTCCGAAGTTGGGACGGGCCGGCCATGGAGCTGACTGAAGAATGCGGCCAAGATTCTCAGAAAAATGGGATGCTGTATTGCTTCGAGGCGAAGGCTGACAAATGCAGTGACATTCGCCACGCTCGCTCCGGTACCACGCTAGCACTGGCCCTCGGAGCCAATCCGAGGAATTTTCGGTGGGATCCGGCACCATGAGTGCAACCGCCGTGTGCGCAACCGAACTAACGATGCATGGCTCGCGATCGATACTGAAACAGCCCAATTGAATAGGCCGCTGCAGTTGTTACATCAGACGCTGGAATGAACAAGAGCTTGGAATCCAGGCCCTTGATTTTTTCTGGTAGGTCTTGCGGTGCTCGAACCTGTGACAAACAGATTAAAAGCAATGCATCGTCCTGCGTTAAATCGTAGTGCCGCTTTGCTAAGGCACAAAATCTGTCAGTAAACTAGCAGTTGGCAACCAAGACCGACTTTTCCGGAATTACCTTTCATTTGAGCTGAATATGGTTCAAGGTCCTGCTGGAGGGACCCAAATAAATTTTGGGGGGTGGGGGTATGGTGGGGGTCTGTCGGATTAATAAAGGCTACCAACCGATCGACGGCGCAGTAAGAAGAACTAGCGCACTATTGCGCCGTCACGCTTACCGCGTGACGCCGTTGCTTACTTGTGGAATTCAAGCGCCGTTACTTTGGATATGCTTTTGGGTATGTATAAACAAAAAACGCGCCAAAAGGCGCGTTTCTATTAACATCTTGGCGGAGAGGGGGGGATTCGAACCCCCGATAGGCTATGAACCTATACACGCTTTCCAGGCGTGCGACTTAAACCACTCATCCACCTCTCCGGAATTCGTGCCGGACGCGTGTGTACCGGACGAAGCCCGCAATTATAGCAAAGCTTGCGTCCGATCGGCCTTTCGACTTGCACCAGCAAAAAAAAGCCGCTCCACCTTTCGGTGAAGCGGCAATCCGGTAATAGGGCTATCGGAGTCAGCCCTACGACCTTCCCCCACAAACTCGTACTACTTCAAGCGTTAC
>JACCDH011516916.1_pt1 | contig 15699 bp, 13 predicted proteins | sample 7442481 | NCBI WGS metagenome assembly JACCDH01 (sample SAMN15323433, study PRJNA562643) | freshwater metagenome | isolation source: river surface water | place: USA:Blue River Watershed | collected 2017-08-15
GGCCATGGCGCGACCATAGCAAGCTGCGGCCCGAAGGCCATGCTTGATCAACGCTTTGAGAGAGAAGGTTCTGGAGCGGGCGAAGGGATTCGAACCCTCGACCCCAACCTTGGCAAAATGCCGGATTACATCCGCCGAGGGTAACCTAACCTGCGCCACTCTGCGCCATACTACTGAATATAGGTCATAATTCAGCGAGATGCCTACGCCAGAGCAACTCGTCCGTAGCCTGCCATTTCTTCCCGCTCGCTTACATTGTGCGTACATTGTCAAGGACTCCGGCTTGTGTAAGCAAAATGCCCGAAAGGACAAGCTGGCATGGGCAAGCTCACCAAGACATCCATCGACGCTCTGGCGATCCCCGAGACGGGGCAGGCGTTCCTGTGGGATTCTGAACTGCGTGGATTTGGGGTACGGGTCATTCCGTCAGGCCTCAAAGCGTTCGTGCTGCAATACCGAAACGAGGAAGGGCGCAGTCGCAGGATCGTGATTGGCAGGTATGGCGTCCTCACGGTTGAGCAGGCACGCAAGCAAGCGATCGTGAAGCTAGCGGCCGTCGTTGGTGGCGCGGACCCAGCTGAGGAGCGCGCGCAATCCCGCGCAGCAATCACGATCCGGGAAGTCTGCACCTGGTATCTTGAGAATGCCGAAGCCGGGACAATTCTGGGGCGCAAGCATCGACCGATCAAAGCGTCGACACTCGCTATGGATCGCAGCCGGATTGAGACGCACATCGTTCCGCTCATCGGCGCTCGGCAAGTCCGCGCATTGCGCACCTCGGACATCGAGAAAATGCAGATGGACATCGTTGCCGGGAAGACTGCCAAGCCGCGCAAAGAAGGCGGACGCGGCGGCAAGGCCGCCGGTGGGCCTGGCGTTGCCGGTCGTGCGGTCTCGACGCTGCAAAGCCTCCTGTCCCATGCGCTCCGCTATGATATCGTGGAGAACAACCCGGCAGCTGGCGTTCGCAAGATCGCCGGTAAGGCATGCACTCGTCGGCTCAGTGCGGGGGAAATCCGGGCGCTTGGCGAAGCGATGGAAATCGCGGCGCGGAACGAGGAAAATCCAACCGGTCTCGCTGCTGTGCGAGCCCTTCTGCTGACCGGCTACCGGATCTCCGAGGTCATTGGCATGGAACGGGGCTGGCTTCACGCTGAGCGCGGATATGTCCACTTCCCCGACACCAAGACCGATGGCCAAGTGCGCCCGATTGGCCAGGCAGCGATCCAACTGTTGAAAGCCCTGCCAGAAAAGCTCGGGCTCTCGCTGTTCTTCCCGTCGGACTTTGTCGACCGGCCATATTCGGGCGTGCCGGAAACCCTGCGCGCCCTATGCGCAATCGCAGGGATCAAGGGTGTCACGCCACATGTCCTTCGGCACACCTTCGGCAGCGTAGCCGGCGACATGGGCTTCTCCGAACTGACCATCAAGGCGCTGCTCGGCCATGGCGCCCGGGGCTCAACGCAGAACTATGTCCACATCGATGAAGCGCTGCGCCTGGCCGTGGAGCGCGTTTCTTCGAAGATCGATGAGCTGCTCAGGCAAGAAACCGCGACCATCCTCGACTGGGCCGCTTGACGTACAAGGCGGTGCGCTAAGCGGGTCGGACTTCCGCGAGACCCACTCTGAACCCAAGTGGGACGAGGACCGACGAAATAAGACGCGCCTGACTGGCGTGCATTGAGTCGCCTGGAGCCTTGACCTCTACGAAGTAGATTTCACCATTCCGCCATAGCGTGAGGTCAGGCCATCCGGCACGTAGGTCATAGGATGCCGTAGCGAACACCTCTGCAATAGAGCGGAGCCTATCAACCCCGAGGCATTCGAAAAGGCCGAGAACGTGATCGCGCTGCACGCGCGGATAGAAGCGCGGAGTATCGCCCGCACTTGCCGCAATGACGGCCCAATTGCGTTCAATCTGCTCTCGCGAGGCCTGGTCGATCGCGGCGAAAAAATCGCTGTGCTCGAACCTGTCCTCCGGAAAGGCCACGTTCTTGGCATAGAGCGCTTCGATAAAGGTGTCAGCGTGTCGATCCGGCAGCGCATGGAATGATGCGGCCTTTATCAAAGTAAGAATGAGGCCGCCCTCGGCAGCACAACCGTTCCAACCTTCGGCCTTGTAGCGATCCAGCACAGCCAGTTCGACTGGCTTGTAGTTGTCCGCTGGGTGGAAACGCCAATCCTTCCCGCCGCCGTCCAGTTGGACCACTTCATGCTCGATGCCGAAGCGCTGTGCCTGCTGTTCGAATCGACTGCTCTTGGTGACAGCAGGCCTGGCACCCTTCGGGGACTTCATTTGCTGGAGCTTTGCCAGCTTTCTCGCGACCCCTACCTGAGGGTCGATCGTCAGCGCCTGGTCATAGGCTTCAATGGCAGCTTCCAGCTCTCCGGACCGTTCGTGTATCTCTCCTCGAATTCTCAGCGCTCGCGCTTGCTTCCAGCCTTCGCCCGTGGCCAGAGCAACATCCAGGCCAGCAAGAATGGCCGCGCGCATATCCGTTGAGGGATTCTGCTCCAACGATTCTGCCACGATACGAATGACATCTATGTCGCCGATCGCGATTCTGCTGCGCTGCCACCCGTCGCGGTCCAGCATTTCTCCATCAAAGCCGTACCCCACGCGCTGATCATCCTGACCGACGAGGATCACATGCCGGTTAACTGGATCGATCTCGTAGCAATTGGTCCAACCCGTCTCCTGCTGCCAGGTCGCGATCTCAAGCCCCTGTTCGAGATCAAACAGAAAGTGGCGATTACTGTCAGGACTACCGGGGGCATGCGCGGTCTGGCATACCGCAAAACGGCCATCGATCGAGATCGCGTTGGTCCCCAGGTTTGCCAAAAATTCGCGCTCAAGCAGCTTTTGCCCATCGGCACGGAAGGCGCAGAGGCGCCCATTCAATCCATCGCCGAACATCCAATCGTTGAGGATGAACGTGCCGTTGTCGGCCACATGACCATCCTGCGGCCGCTCAAGTCGACCTGTTGCTAGTGTCGCGCCCTCATCGCTCAACAGCGTCCATTTCCCGTGTCCCTCATACCGATGACCTCCGATCGTGCCTTCGGGGTTTCTGTCCAGCCAGATGAGATGGAACTTGCCGTTCGGCGATGTGGTGTGGGGGCCAAAGAAGTCGAGAGCCGGGATTCTAACCAGCCCGTGGGAGAAGGGTTCGATCTCAAGCGGGCTCGCGCGCCTTGGTGGCACGACCTTCTTGTCGTTCTGACCGTCGCCGCCGAACAAGCGCTGGAGGAACCCTTTCATGCGGCAGTGTTCAAAGCACGTTGCAGTTCGGCAATCGCCTCGACGACCACGTCAAAGGGCGGCGGCTCGCCGAAAATCATGGCACTCATCGCACGATAGTCCTGGCGCAGGGCATCCATCATCCCTCCTTCCGGGCACAATGCAAATGTCGGGGGTTGCGCGGTGGCCAGATCGAAGTCCGGGCGATTGAAGAACATGCGCGCATGCGCAACGCAATCTTCGCCAAGCGCACGGTTCGCTAGGGCCGCTTGGCCGATCTCCGATTGGATCAGGCGAAACAGGTCGTAATAGTGTCGTGAAATGCGCTGACCGTCGCCCCGCAGCTGCCCTCGGATTTCGAACCACCGCCTCAGGCCATGCAGAATGACGACCTTGTCCCAGAAGGTGCGTTCGGCATCGACCACGGTGACGCCCGGCACAGCGAGGTCGAGATCCACGGCATCAGCGTCGACATAGGGCACAATGGTACGCACCGAATTGGGATCGAGCGCCGACTTTGCGCCGGATTCGATCTTCACCGACTTGGCGATGTAGGCGTCCTCTGGTGTGATGCTGGGATAGATCAGGAGCAAGGTCTGACCATCCTGCGCATCGGCTTCGACCCGGATCGATTGCGGCTCAAGGCCGGTACGTGTGCAGGCATCGGCGCAGATTTGCGCGAGGCGCTCCTTCATGGGCCCGTTGATATGCGCTTCGCAGGCGTCCTTGATCGCATCGAGCGCCGCTTCACGCTTCTTTCGGCTCAGCGCTGCCAGTTCCGCGATGGTCGCGGGAACGCCAAGATCATCGCGAAAGACTGTCACGTCGATGTCTTCGGAGAACCGCTCAATCAGGCCGAACCCCTTCGATAGGGAAGTGCCGCCCTTGAACAGCAGCCGGGGGCCGTCCTCGATCCCGTTGAACAGGGCATCGAGCGTCCAGCAGACCCAGAAGTCCTTCTCGACGTTTTGCGGGGTCGTGCCGAGCCGCTGGGCTGTTGCGGTATAGAGGCCCGTGCGGGTGGGCGTGTCTGCACGCAGGACCTCATCGAAGGCGCTTTTCATTCGCCGGATGCTTCCGAGACGAGCGGACGCAACAGTTCCTGCATCCATGCCGGGAGCGTTGTCATCCCATCGGCCAGGTCAGCGCGCAGCGCTGCGCCGTGCGCGGGATTGCCGAGAAGGGTGGCGAGGCGTTGGCGCCATTGTCCGGTGGCGTCGGTCGTCATCGTATCGCGCAGCCAGTGCAGCGCCTGGACGATCCGCATGGCCGGTCGCCCCGCCCAATAGAGTTTGCTTGCCGCGGTCATTTTGAACTCGATGGTGAGATTTCCAAGCTTGATCGACTTTGGCCGGGCTTCGCTATGCACGACGATCTTGGCAGGCACTGCATTGGTGAAGCCGAGATCGTTGGCAGCGGTCATCCCGTCGACCAGAACACGGATCTGGTCACGCCGCGCCACGGCGTCGATGACCGCGCGCGGGTCGGGTGCGCTATCTTGCCGGGTCAGGCTGTTGAACTGGGGTTTATCATAGAGCCCACGATCAATCCGGCGCAGTTCGCCCCATTTGACCAAGCGCTGGAGAGTCTTGTCGACAGCATCACGGCCGGCAAGGTCGAGGAAGTCGGCCGGTGTCCAGACAGTGTTCGCCGCCGCTCGGCTTACACGGTCGAGAATTTGCGCTTTCAGTCCGGGCGGGATTGTATCCATGTCCGAAATATGTAGCATGATTTCGGACGGCAGTCCATGGCTCGATGTCCGAAGTGTGTAGCACAATTTCGGACATGGAGCCACACGGATCAAAGCGCTTCTGGATAGAAGGACACGTAGGGCTCAGCCCTGTCACTGAAGAACCTGGACGCCACCGATGGCCCATTCGCAAAGGCTAGTTCCTTTGCCACGTCTGGCAGTTCTGCCTTCGCCCGCTTCACGTCGTCCAAACCGATCGGACCACTCGGCAGCAGCGGCGCATTCAAGCGGATGAGACGATCACGGCCAATGAGTAGCCCAGCTTGCCCCAGGGCGTTCTGGCTGGAGAGATGCATCGCTGACGAAACAATATCGCGCCAGTGCCACAAGCCCCCTCGCAGGACCTGTGCATCCGATATCGTTATCTCGGCGTCACCGCATCCCAGCGACAGGATGTCGATCTGATCGCGATCGAGCTGGTTGCAACTGAGCGCATCGACCAATGCGACCATTACCGGATTGTTCGCCCACACGCCTCCATCGGCAAATCGTCGCTGGCCGTCCCTGTAGATCGAGAAGTAAGTGGGAGCAGCAGATGTCGCGAGCGCGACTGTGACCATTTCTTCGCGCCAATCGAGCTTGAAATCGGGATGATGCGGCGTCTTGAAAATGTTGACCTCGGTGAAACCGTCGAAGGACGGTATGCACAGCCGGCACTGCGCATCCCCAAACGCGCACGCGCCAAAAATCTGGCGCAGTTCACGTTCAAGCGGCTCCCGGTCATACTGATAATATGCCAGCGACCGCGCTTTTGCCCAAAGCCGCTTGAGGCCTACCAGAGGCGGCTTGGCCGACGGAAAAATCTCCTCGCCGTGATCGAAATAGAGTTGCAGGATCGCCGAAGCAGGCAGTCCGATCGAAAGTCCAAGGGCGATTATGCCCCCTGTAGATGTACCCGCGATCAGGTCGAAATAGTCGCCGGCGGAGTGTCCGCCCAGATACTGCCGTTCAAACTGTGCCAAGATCGCCGCAGGCAAGATTCCCCGAATGCCGCCGCCGTCGATGGACAGGATTCGGAAGCGCTTGCCTTCCGGCCACGGCAATTGGCGCCGCCGCTCACCCAGCGTTCCATCAGACCGCCGCAATGGCCTTTGCTCGCTGGGTTCCATCTTGTTCCTCCTGTGTCGGGTGCCGACCACCACCCGACCATTTTCCTGTCAGCAACCAGCCCTCATAGAAATAGAGATACCGTGCGGCCCAAGGCACCGTCGTTTCGGCCAACAGGTCTGACGGCGTCCACTCGCCATTGAAAGGATCGAACAGGCACAAGTAAGGCAAGGATTGCTCCGCACGGTTTACATAGACGTGCGGGATCGGGCCTTCTTCATGTTCGGGGTGCCGTTCCAGAAGCGGCGATAGCACCTGCACCCGCGGCTGCACGTTGATGATGGAAAAGTTTTCGATCGCGAGCGGGACTTCATAGCCGATCCGCACACGGTAGCGTTTGCAGACCGGATCGAGCGTTCCTTCCCAGACCGCTCTGCGCCCGCCTCTTTGTACGAGCGCAAAGCCCGGCCAGCGTTGCTCCATCGCAGCGATCTGGGTCTCGATAGGGATCAGTCCAGGAACCATTCGCCGCCCATATTGGTGCTCGCCCGCGCCGGAGTGCAATTGGTCGCAACTGCAGCAGCGGTCACTCCCGCATGAACCCTACCCGTCGGGCCGAACCGCATCGCTCCCTTCTCCATGGCCGCACGGCTGCGGTCCATGTGCTCCTTGATCGCGTACTTCGCCGCCGTCTCTCCGAACAGATCATCAAGAATTGTGTTCGTTTCGGTGAGCGAGATGTTTTCCGTCCGCAGGCGAACAAGCTGCCTCATCAGATACTCCAGATCACGGACATACTCATTCTGGTCTGGCAACGTGCTGGGCCATCGATCAGTGAAAACATCCGGGACGTAGGCCGGGTTGCGGACGTCGATGCAAAGATTGTGTGCACTCTGCTCCTGGAGTCGTCGCGCTATGTGCCGAGAAATCGAAACAACCTCCTCCAGCAAACCTGCCCCGGTCGGCGGCACTTCAAGTGCCAGCGCCGCCAGGACCACCGATGGCGGCTTGCGCTTCGACCGGTTCCGGTACCGCACATCACGATTGCGCTTGATAAGCTGGAGCGCAACAACGCGAGCAGCCTTTTCCGACAGCGGAACGCGGTCAGGCAACGGATCGACGTCAGCCTTCGCGACCGTCCGCCCGTCAGCCAGAGAGCGGGATTCAAAGATTGCGGCGAAGACCGGATCGTATGCCGTCTGAGCGTTGAAGTGGTCAGCGAAGCCCCAAGGATTGACAGGCTTGTGGTAGCTTTCCGGTGGCTGCCGCTTGAAATGGAAGAGATGCCCCGCCTTTTCGGGAGCTGCATCAAGTCGCGCAATCGGCATCAGATCAACGCGGACGCCATCGTCATATTCGACGGTAACGCACCTGGAATTCCGGACCACCCTCCCGTGGTAGCGGGAACCGGGCTCAGCGTTGATGGCTTCAAACAGCAGATGCAAAATTGTTTCGGGATTGCTGTTGGTCGGAACATCGAGTTCCATCACCACATCGACATCGTGCTGATCCTTTGACACGCTCGAGGCAATTGCGGTCCCGGTCGCGAAACTGCCGCCAGGGTAGCATGCGATCACCTTGTCCTCCAGCGGGCTGCCAGGACGATCGACGTAGCTGCAGAGCGCTTCGAAATGCTGCTGCGCCTCGTCGTGCTTGGTTGGTGACAACTGGACCCGGCGCGCCACATCCATGAGCATCGCATCTGCGAAGCTGGGGCTTGGCAAGCGCTCCGGGCGCGGACGGGTCGGATCGAAAATGGTCATTCTGCCCCCTATATGGCGCGAGTGGCAAAGCCCGAGGTCGGCAGACTTCACCTTACATGATCGTAAGATATACCGAACGGCGATCGAAGTCAACCAATCTGCCGAAAGTGTTCGATTGACCGAACGATGCGATTTTCCTACAGGCTCGCGGTGTGTTACTCTTAGGGGGCTGGGAGAGTGTCATGTCGCTCGCGATGAGGTTGCAAAAGCTGCGCACGCAACGGGGACAATCCCTTCAGGTGGTTGCGGACGCAGTGGGGGCTTCCAAGGCCCACATCTGGGAACTGGAGAAGGGGACCACCAAGAACCCTTCGATCGAACTGCTCAAAGGCTTGGCTGAGCATTTTGGCGTCACGATTGCTTCGCTGGTCGGCGAGGATCCTTCTGAAGCGGAAGACGAACAAATGGTCGTCATGTACCGTGATCTGCAGAAGCTTGACGCCAAGGATCGACAGTTCATCGAAGCGATGATCGAGACCATGAAAAAGCGCGGTAGTAAGGAAACCGATGCAGATTGACCGGGTCGAGCTTGCCGACTGCACCTCCCCCGAACGCATCATTGCAGAGATCCTGCGACAGATCCCTGATCTCCCGATTCCCGTTCCGATTGAAGAACTCGCAACCGCCGTCGGGATCACAGCCATTCACAGGATGACGACCGACAACTTTGAAGGTGGATTGATCACCCAGCCTGAGCGTCGAGATGGTGTCATCCTTGTCAACGGCAAGGCCAACAGGCTGAGACAACGATATACGATCGGTCACGAACTCGGGCACTATCTCATTGCCGCCCACCAGCCACGGGTATCAGGCCAATTCACTTGCTCGAAATCCGACATGAGCATCCGCAAGGCCGACCGTGATGACCGTGCGCAACGGATGGAAGCAGAAGCCAATCGGTTCAGCGCAGGCATGTTGATGCCCCTACTCAAATTCAAGGCTGACATGCGCTCCCAGGGCGGACCGGACCTGAACCATGTCGTAGAACTGGCCGCGCGCTACGATGTCAGCAAGGAGGCCACGGCTATTCACTACTCGTCCTACCACCATGACCCTTGCGCTATCATTTTGTCGCAGAATGGGTTGGTGAAGCGGGTGTATAAATCGTCCCGTTTCCCTTTTGTGGAATCCAGTATCGGCAGGCCTCTGCCGCACAACTCCTTGTCCGCAAGCTACCAGAGTAGCGATGCTGCTTGGGACCAAGTCGACAGAGGCGTCTGGCTTGCAAGCCTTGAGAGGCCTTCAACCATCGACGAACAAGCTCTGTGTCTGGCAAATGGGTGGAAGATGACCATGTTGGTCCACGAAGAAAGCGAAGACGACAGCGACGGAGAAGTCCGCGACACATACGATGTTTGGGAAAATCCTCGCTTTCCGGGCAAGAATCGGCGCCGTTGACCGAATTGAAATAGAGAGTGAGACGAATTGCGCTGCCCTTCGGGCGACCTGCTCTATTCGCTTCGCGAACCAAGCCCAAGGTCTTGGCCCATAAGGGTGACGATCAGGAGCGCGAACAAAATGAGCGGGGCCGGTGACGCGCTCTGTCCCGCAGGCCCTACGGCCCTGCTCCTGAGGGCGCGGCGTTTCATAAAAGGCCCCGCACGCACTCTGAACCGGCGGACTTGGCTTCACGCGCAGGCAAGGAAATCCGACGGGCCCCGGCTTCCCGCCTGCACGAGCAAGTGAGCGATTGCCGCCTCCTTTCAGGGTGCGGTTTTCTGTTGGAGCAACTCCGCTGGCCGCTCGCGCTACAGCGGCGATGAAAAGGCGAAGCTGAGAGTGAGAGGGTGGCGGGCTTCGCCGTGACGGGATGAGGGTCGAGAGAGAGGCTCCCGGCCGCCCGTCATGGAGATTTCCCCATGAACATGCAGGTTCTCGAAGCGCGGCGCGATGTGAGCGGCGGGTATAAGGTCGATGTCTCGCGCGGCTCCCGCGTGGGTCGGGTTTCATCGGAGTGGTTTTCGCGGCCCGACGATGAGCGGTTCCTTTCGCTGAACGAGTTGGCCGCTACTGTGCGCGGGCGTTCCGAGCGCAGCCGGAGCCGGGTGGTCGAAACCGCGCTCATCCATGTCGAGGCGAGCCGCAATGATCCCGAGCGACTGGCGCTCACGCTGCCCGGCGCCGATGCACCGGTTGCCCCCACCCATTGGAGCTTTGGCCAACTCGCGAGCCAGGTCGGTGCGCCGGCAGCTTACCTGCGCCAGCTTCCCGCACCGCTTGCCGCTATCAATCTGCAGTACGGCCTGACCTCGAACCGGGCCGAGCAGATCAAGACCCTCGAAACAGACAACGGTCGCCTCGAATTGCGCGCGGTCACCGGAACTGACTATGGGCGGATCTACGATCACGAACTGGTCGAAGCCGTGCAGAAGATCGCCGGCAACGGCACCGGCGACACGCGCTGGAAAGTGCCCGGGGTGCTCGACTGGTCGACAGGGGTTTACAACCCTTGCGTAGACATCTCGAAGGACACAACCACGCTTTATGCTTCCGACCGCGATGTGTTCCTGTTCCTGGTCGATGATCTCAACCCGATCGAAGCAGGGCGCCTACCCGACGGATCGCCCGATCTCTACTTCCGGGGATTTTACTGCTGGAACTCCGAGGTCGGCGCGAAGACGCTCGGCATGGCGAGCTTTTACCTGCGTGCGGTCTGCCAGAACCGGAACCTGTGGGGCGTCGAGGACTTCGAGGAAATTTCGATCCGCCACAGCAAATACGCCGCCAACCGCTTCGCCCATGAGGCAGCACCGGCACTACTGAACTTCGCCAACTCCTCCCCGCAGCCGTTCATCAACGGGATCAAGACGGCCCGCGAGCGTATTGTCGCCCGCACCGATGAGGAGCGCGGCGACTTCCTGCGGCATCGCGGTTTCTCCAAGGCCGAGACCGGCAAGATCATCGAGACCGTACTCGCCGAGGAAGGCCGTCCGCCCGAATCGATCTTCGATTTCGTGCAAGGGATCACCGCGCTGGCCCGCGGTAAGGCCCATCAGGATGCCCGGCTCGACATGGAGGGCAAGGCCAAGAAGCTGCTCGACCGGGTTCATTGAGCCCGGACAGTCCTGCCTACTTCTCCCCACGTGGCGCTGCCTTCTCCAGAGTGAGAGGGCGGCGCTTCGCTTCGTGACGGGTCAGGGCCTGAGAGAGAGTCTTTCAGGCGGCCCGTCATGGAGAACCACCATGACCAAGCAATTGCCCAAGCTCGTGCTCAGTTCCTCGCGCGACATCCCCTTCAGCCAGCTAGTGCTGAGCCAGAAGAATGTCCGGCGTCTGAAGGCGGGCCTCTCGATCGAAGACCTCGCCGACGACATCTACCACCGCACCCTGCTTCAGAGTCTCAATGTCCGGCCTGTCGTCGGTGAGGACGGCCAGGAAACCGGCATGTTCGAAGTCCCCGCCGGCGGTCGCCGCTTTCGCGCGCTCGAACTGCTGGTGAAGTCGAAGCGGATGGCCAAGGACCAGCCGGTGCCCTGCGTGGTGCGTGAGGCCGGAATCGCCGAAGAAGACTCGCTCGCCGAAAACGTCATGCGCGTCGGCCTGCACCCGCTCGACCAGTTCCGCGCTTTCACCGCCCTGATCGACGCAGGCCTCAGCGAAGATGACATCGCTGCGCGCTTCTTCGTCTCGGTCTCGACGGTGCGCCAGCGCCTGCGGCTTGCGTCGGTCGCACCCAGCCTGCTCGAAATCTACGGCGATGATGGCATGTCGCTCGAACAGCTCATGGCCTTCACGGTCAATGAGAACCATGCGCGCCAGGAGCAGGTCTGGGAGCAACTCAGCCAGACCTACCAGCCCTCGGCGCACCAGATCCGCCGCCTGCTGACCGAGGATGCCATTCCGGCGAGCGATCGCCGGGTCCGTTTCATCGGGCTCGACGCCTACACCGAAGCAGGTGGCTATGTGATGCGCGACCTGTTCTCGTCGGACCAGGATGGGTGGCTGCAGGACCCCGCGCTGGTCGAACGGCTGGTGAACGAGAAGCTTTCCGAGATCGCACAGGGAATCGGCGCCGAAGGCTGGAAGTGGGTCGAAGCTGCGATCGATCTGCCTTACGGTTGCGAGCACGGCAAGCGCCGGATCACCGGCACGACCGTGCCATTGACCGAGGACGAGAAGACCCGGCTCGACGCGCTGGTCGAGGAATATGACGGCCTCGGCGAGCAGTACCAGGATGGCGGAGACCTGCCCGACGAGGTCGATGCGCGGCTGACCGAGATCGACGCCGGTATCACCGCGCTCACCCAGCGTCCGGTCACTTACGATCCCGAGGAACAGGCACGCGCAGGCGTGTTCGTGTCGCTGTCGCACGATGGGCGGCTGCGGATCGACCGCGGATATGTTCGTGCCGAAGATGAGCCGGCCTCTGAAGGTGCTGATGGCGACGAAAGCCAGGCTGCCGGAATCGCTGCGACCGGCCCGACGGTAAGCGTCGGTGGCCAGGTGCAGACTGGCGAACAGGCCGACGACGAAGACGACGCCATCCGTCCGCTGCCCGACCGGCTCGTGTCCGAACTGACCGCCGAGCGCACGCTTGCGCTGCGCGACGCGCTCGCCAATGCGCCCAATGCTGCGTTCCTTGCCCTGCTGCACGCGCTGTGTCTGTCGGTGTTTCGGTCGCATGTGCAGGCTGGCTGCGTGCAGATCGGCGTCACTCAGGCATGGCTTGGCAATGCCGCCCCGAATCTGCGCGAGACGGTGTGGAGCCAGTCGATCCAGCAGCGGCACGAGCAGTGGGCGGATCAGCTCCCTAGCGAGCCCGATGAGCTGTGGTCGGCACTCGCGGCCATGGCCCACGAAGAACGCATGACGCTACTGGCCCACTGCGTGTCGCTCGGCGTCAACGCGCTGTTCGAGGCGACCAAGGGCTACGACGGTCGGATCTCCGCGCACGGGGTTGCGCAGCGGATCGCCGCCGCCGATGCCTTGGCGGGAGTAGTCGGGCTCGACATGGCCGAAGCTGGCTGGGCGCCGACGGTCGACAACTACCTCGGCCGCGTCACCAAGCCCCGGATCATCGAGGCAGTGCGGGAGGCCAAGGGCGACGCCACGGCTGTGCTGATCGAGCATCTCAAGAAAGGCGACATGGCCCGCGAAGCTGAACGCCTGCTTGCAGGCACGGGCTGGCTCCCGGAACCGCTGCGACTGCCGCAAGCCGAAGCCGAACCCGAGACCGACGGGCAAGTCGCCGATCTGCCCGACTTCCTCGCCGAAGATGGTCAGTTCGATCAGCACGAGCAGGACGACGCCTACGCAGTCGCTGCCGAGTGATCCCCTTTGCGCGGGGCGGCACGCGCGCCGTCCCGCGCCCATTTTCCCGACATTGAAGGAGCCAGACGATGGCCATCCCGGACTATGCCCGCACCAACTTCGAGACTCTGGTGAAGGCCGCCATGGCAGGCGATCTCGCACTGATGGAATGCACCGAGGTCGAGAGCGGCGAGACCCGCTACGTCCTCTGCGCCGTCGGCCGAAATGACGGTGATTTTGTCATGACCCCGTTCGGTCACCTCGCCCCCGGCAATCCCTACGACGCCTACTTCCCGCCAGCCTGAGCGGCGCCGACCCTCAACCCATTTTCAAAAGGATATCTTCGATGACCAACTCGCTTGCTGCGGGTGCTTTCGCGCGCCCGCTGTCCGTGCAATGCCCGGATCAAACCGCAGCTTCGATCATCCTCGCAGCCCAAGAACTGCTCGGGCACTTCGCCGCCGGTCGCCGCATCGACGCGGCAGCCATCCGCACGACCATGCAGTCTGCGTTTGGCGCGAGCGATTCTGCCGGCACCTGGGACTGGAAGGCTGCCTACGAGGCGGTTGAGGTCGCGCAGTTGCTGTTCCTGCGGCGCTATGGCCCGGCCATCCACGCCAAGACGTCCGACCCATTCGAACGGCTCAAACTTGTCGAGCGGATTGCCCGGCTCGCCCCGACCCAAACGCGGCGCAGCGAAGAAATGCAGGCCTATCAACAGTTCTCGACGCCCTTGGGGCTGGCCTGGGTCGCGGCCTTTGCAGCAAGCTTCGTGCCCGGCGAACTGGTGCTCGAGCCATCGGCGGGCACCGGATTGCTCGCCATTCAGGCCGAACTTGGCGCGAGTAGCCTGGCATTGAACGAGGTGGCCGATGTGCGCGCCGCCTTGCTGGGGCAACTATTCGGCACCGCGATTGTGACCACCCACGATGCAGCACAGATCCATGACCGTCTCGATCCGGGCATGGTGCCGAGCTGCATCGTGATGAACCCGCCGTTTTCTGCCGCCGTTGGTGTCGAGACGCGCGTGGCGAATGCTGCATTCCGCCACCTTTCGTCAGCCGTGGCCAGGCTCGCACCCGGCGGACGACTCGTCGCCATAACCGGCGCGAACTGTTCGCCCGAGCACAAGGCGTGGCGCGACGGGTTCGTGCGGCTGCAGGAACAAGCCCGTGTGGTGTTCACCGCGCCGATTGCCGGCTCGATCTTCGCGCCCCACGGCACGAGCATCGAAACCCGGCTGACGGTGATCGACAAGGTTCCCGCCACTGCGCCGACCTACTTTCCGGCGGCGCCAGGCACCGCGCCCGATCTTGCGACGCTGCTACGCTGGCTGATAGATTACCTGCCGCCCCGCGCCGTTCTCGTCGGCCAGCAACCTCCCGCCCTCCGGCCAGCCGCATCGCGCCGGGTAGCTGCACCACGGCCCAGACTTGCAGTCGCCCGCCCGACTGAACCGACCGGCGTGCTGCTCGACTACGAGGTTGCCGATTGGACAGACGAAGTATCGACCCGCCTCAGCGAAACCCTCTACGAGCCCTACTCGCTGCAATCGCTCCGCATTCCCGCTGCGCAGCCGCATCCAACCAAGCTGGTCCAATCCGCCGCCATGGCCTCGGTCGCACCGCCCAAGCCAAGCTATCGTCCGCATCTGCCCGCTGGCCTCGTTGAACAAGGCCTGCTTTCCGACGCCCAGCTTGAATCGGTGATCTACGCTGGCGAGGCGCATGGCCAGCATCTGGCCGGCAGCTGGGCGGTCGACGCGACTTTCGACAAGGTCGAGGCCGCACCGGACGACTGCAACACCGCAGTCGCTTTTCGCAAAGGCTGGTTCCTTGGTGATGGCACCGGCGCGGGCAAGGGTCGCCAGGTTACCGGGATCATCCTCGACAACTGGCTGAAGGGCCGCCGCCGTGCGGTGTGGATTTCCAAGTCTGATAAGCTGCTTGAGGACGCCCAGCGCGATTGGCGGGCATTGGGGCAGGAACCCTTGCTGGTCACCCCGCTCGCCCGTTTCCGTCAGGGCACGCCGATCCGGCTCGATCAGGGCATCCTATTTACAACCTATGCCACGCTACGCAGCGATGCGCGCGATGGCAGGGTTTCCCGGGTTCAGCAGATCGTCGATTGGCTCGGAACCGACTTTGACGGAGTCATTGTCTTCGACGAGAGCCATGCGATGCAGAATGCCGGTGGCGGCAAGTCCGAACGCGGGGACGCGGCCCCTTCGCAGCAGGGCCGTGCTGGGCTGCGCCTGCAGCACGCGCTGCCGGATGCCCGCATCCTCTATGTCTCGGCGACCGGTGCGACCACGGTCGAAAACCTCGCCTATGCGCAGCGGCTTGGCCTTTGGGGCGGCGCGGATTTCCCCTTCGACAAGCGCACCGATTTCGTGGCGGCAATCGAAGCCGGCGGGGTCGCGGCAATGGAAGTGCTGGCCCGCGACCTCAAAGCGCTCGGCCTCTATTCCGCACGGTCGCTATCCTACGAAGGCGTCGAATACGAGCTGCTCGAACACCAGCTCACTCCGGATCAAGTTCGTATCTACGACGCCTATGCTGGTGCGTTCCAGGTCATCCATAACAACCTCGACGCTGCGCTCGAAGCCGCAGGGGTGACCAGCGCTGCCGATGGCACACTGAACGCAC
>JACCDH010362817.1_pt1 | contig 15694 bp, 14 predicted proteins | sample 7442481 | NCBI WGS metagenome assembly JACCDH01 (sample SAMN15323433, study PRJNA562643) | freshwater metagenome | isolation source: river surface water | place: USA:Blue River Watershed | collected 2017-08-15
ATTTCCGGTTTTACAGGCCATTGCCAAGCATGCTCAAAAGCCCTTAGATGTTCACTTGATGATTGTAGAGCCCGACCGTTACCTGGGCGATTTTAAAAAAGCAGGGGCCGCGGTGATTACCGTACATTATGAAGCTTGTACACACCTACATCGTACCCTTCAGGCTATTAAAGATCTAGGTTGTAAAGCAGGTGTGGCCATTAATCCGCATACGCCTGTTTCTGTTTTAGAAACTATATTGCCTGATTTGGATCTGGTGCTGATCATGTCGGTGAACCCGGGTTTTGGTGGACAAAAATTTATTGAAAATACCTATCAAAAAATCAAACAAGTAAAAGAATTGGCTAAAGCTGTTAACCCGAATTTACTTATTGAAGTAGATGGAGGTGTAGGAATGGCTAATATAAAGCAATTAGTAGATGCCGGTGCCAATGTTTTGGTTGCCGGAAATGCCGTTTTTGCTGCCGATAGCCCAGAAGAAATGATTAAATCCTTGAAAAACTGTTAACTATATGAAACATAATTTTGGTGCCGGACCCTGTATTTTGCCGCAAGAAGTATTTAAACAGGCTGCTCAGGCTGTTTTAGAATGGGATCACACCGGTTTATCTATACTTGAAATTTCACACCGAACTCCTGAATTTGAGGAGGTTGTAGCTGAGACTGAACGATTGGTCAAATCATTATTAAATGTTCCTACAGGCTATTCTGTAATCTTTTTACAGGGTGGAGCCAGCTTGCAGTTCTCCATGGTGCCTATGAATTTATTAGGTGATGGACAGAAGGCAGCGTATTTAGATACGGGTGTTTGGGCAAATAAAGCGCTTAAGGAAGCCAAGCTTTTTGGGGAAATAGATGTTGTGGCATCGTCAAAAGAACAAAACTATACCTTCATCCCAAAAGATTACGAAATTCCTAAGGATGCAGTGTATTTCCACTGTACTTCTAACAATACCATATATGGAACGGAGATGCATCAATTCCCTAAATCACCAGTTCCAATGGTTTGCGACATGTCTTCAGACATTTTCAGTCGCCAGGTATATGTGGCCGATTTTGATTTGATTTATGCCGGTGCTCAAAAAAATATGGGTCCAGCAGGGGTTACATTAGTGATTGTTAAAGATGAGATTTTGGGTAAAATTGACCGTAAAATCCCTTCGATGTTAGATTATAAGATCCACATTGAAGGTGAATCTATGTACAATACGCCACCGGTATTTTCCATTTATGTATCAATGCTCAACTTAAAATGGCTGAAAGCTAAAGGTGGAGTTCCAGTTATCGAGCAAGAAAACTTGGCTAAAGCAAGAGCATTGTATGCAGAAATAGATCGTAATCCATTGTTTAAAGGTACTTGTGCGGTAGAGGACCGTTCCAATATGAACATTTGTTTCGTTATGGAAAACCCAGAATTGGAGAAAGACTTTCTAAAATTTGCTGAAGATCGTGAAATTGTGGGTATCAAAGGTCACCGAAGTGTGGGTGGTTTCCGGGCTTCGATGTACAATGCTTTGCCAATATCTAGTGTGCATGTGCTGGTAGATGCCATGCAAGAATTTGCTGAAAAACACGCTTAAATTTTACCACAAACATCTTTTATGATTAAAATACTTGCCAACGATGGCATCGATCCTATAGGTAAAACGTTATTAGAACAAGCCGGTATTCAAGTGGATACCGAAACCATTCCTCAAGATCAGTTAGCTCAGGCTTTGCAACATTACGATGGCTTAACCGTTCGGAGTGCTACCAAAGTGCGTAAAGACCTGATCGATGCTTGTCCCAATTTAAAATTGATAGGCCGGGGTGGCGTAGGTATGGACAATATTGATGTGGAGTATGCCCGCAGTAAAGGCATCGCGGTAGTGAATACACCTGCTGCATCGTCTCTTTCGGTAGCTGAATTGGTTTTTGCCCATTTATTTACCGGTGTTCGATTTTTATACGATGCTAACCGCAAAATGCCGCTTGAGGGAGGCTCTAAATTCAATGACCTGAAGAAAGCTTACGCCAAAGGCATCGAATTACGTGGTAAAACCATCGGAATTATAGGTTTTGGACGTATTGGTAGAGAAACGGCTAAAATGGCTTTAGGTTTAGGAATGGATGTGTTGGCTTACGATTTAAACGATGTACCCAAAACGCTTAGTTTGGAACTCAGTGGAAACATTACAGTTGATGTGCCTGTAAAAGGGGTGAGCCTAAACGAATTAATTAGCCAGTCTGATTTTATCAGCTTGCATGTACCTTTCGCTGATAAACCGGTTATTGGTCAGGCAGAGTTTAATTTGATGAAGAATGGGGTTGGTTTAGTGAATTGTTCACGTGGGGGTACGGTAAACGAACAAGCGTTGATCGAAGCCTTAGATTCAGGCAAATTGGCTTTCGCCGGATTGGATGTGTTTGAAAATGAGCCACAACCCTTACAGGCTTTGTTAAGTCATCCTAAAGTATCCCTAACTCCACATATTGGGGCTTCTACTAATGAAGCTCAAGAAAGAATTGGTACTGAATTAGCTAATTTGATTATCGATTACTTTAAAAAGTAATCATTTTTAACTGCTTATGCCTAAAATTAAAGCATTTAAAGGGATTCATCCCGATCAGGCTTATGCAGAGCAGGTGGTTTTGCAGGTAGAGAATTTAGACCTGGATACCGCAAGAAACATCCGTAATCAAAATCCACTTTCTTACGTTCACATGCTGGTTCCTAAATTGGAAAACCGGTTTTTAATGGGTTCAAAAACCGAATTGGCATTCAAAAAAATCAATGAGAATTTTGATGAATTTTTAGAAAAGGGATTTTTTGTTCGGGATGAAAAACCCGCAATCTACATTTACAGGGTCAACCATCTTGGTTTTAGTCAAACCGGAATTTGGGCGGTCACAGCCATCGACGATTACCTCAACAATACCATTAAAAAACACGAGTTAACACGTGCCGAACGTGAGCGTGGCTTAATTGATTATGTGCAACAGACTGGTATTGATGCCAATCCGGTATTAATTGCCTATGAACCCGACGATGCGATCGAAAAAATAATCGCGGAAACAGTAAAACAACAACCCTTATTAGAGATTAATCAAGCTGGTGCAGCACATTTTTTATGGAAGATCGACCAAGAGGATCAATTGAAAGCCATAACTGATGCTTTTGCCCAGATGAAAAGCACGTATATTGCCGATGGGCATCACCGTGCGGCAGCAGCATCAACTTATGGTATCGAATGTCGAAAACTCAATTTGAAACATAGGGGAGATGAGGAGTACAATTTCTTTACCTCGGTTTACATGTCGACTGAGCAACTAAGAATTTTCGAGTTCCATCGTTTAGTTAAAGACATCAAGTGCTCAGTTTCCGAATTTATGGATCAGTTAAAACAGGTATTCGTTGTAAAGCTGTTGGCGGATATAAAAGGGTTTAAACCTCAAAAGCAACACCAATTTGGATTATACATTGCCGATAATTGGTATGCCCTAGACTTGAAAACGAAGATTAGTTCCAATAATCCTGTCCAGAGCTTGGATGTCTCTATTTTACAAGACCTGGTATTGCATAAAATGTTGAAAATTCAGGATCCAAGGACTGATAAGCGTTTGAACTTTGCCGGTGGATTAACGCCTATAGAAGGTTTAGTTAAGAAAGTAGATGATGGCGAATGTGATGCTTTATTTACCTTGTTTCCTACGAGTATTCAGGAATTGATTCAGGTTGCTGATGCAGGTGAGGTGATGCCGCCAAAATCAACCTGGTTTGAACCTAAATTTCTAGCAGGACTACTTATCCATAAGGTTAACTAAACTGCTTTTGTAATTTCCGAATCCCCCAAAATAACCAAATTGTTCCAGCCAGTATGGCGAATGAAATGATGGCAATCGATAAGTAATCGTCGAAGAGTTGTTTAGTTTCTTGCTTAGCTAGCAATAAAGCAGTTAATCCCAGCACCGAAGCTATAAATGGAAACAATAAGGCCTCAATCACTAAACTGTTAAAACGAACTTTTCTACGATCTGAACCAGAAAACAATAGATATTGTCTGACGAGGAACAGAACAATACAAAGTCCAAGAAAAATACAAACGGTTAAGAATAAGGCAAAGGAACCTAGTCCGCTAAAAGAAATATCGCTCATCATCAGTGTTTTGATGATAAAACGCAGATTTAGCTTTCAAATTGTAATGAGCTGAGGTATCGGTATAAACCTTCTTCGTTTTTAACTAATTCTTCGTGGGTTCCACTTTCAACAATTTTACCTTTCTCCAATACTACAATTCGGTCTGCTTCACGAATAGTTGATAAACGATGGGCGATGATAATGGAAGTTCGGTTTTTCATTAATTCTTCCAATGCTTCCTGAACCAGTCGTTCCGACTCTGAATCCAAAGAAGACGTGGCCTCATCCAAAATTAAGATCGCTGGATCTTTCAATAGGGCACGTGCAATGGCAATTCGCTGACGCTGACCACCAGAAAGTTTAACCCCACGTTCGCCAACCAGAGTTTCGTAACCTTCCGGGAAACTGCTAATGAATTCATGGGCATTTGCACGTTTAGCTGCCTGAATAATTTCTTCTTGTGTGGCATTTAATCGCCCATAAGCAATATTTTCTAGGATTGATCCCCCAAATAACAATACATCTTGAGGTACAATGGCCACTTGATGACGGATATCTGTCAAGGAATAAGTGGCCGAGGCATTGCCGTCAAAGCGAATCTCTCCACTTTGTGGATCGTAAAATCGCAAAATTAAAGACGCAAGAGTTGATTTACCCGCACCGCTAGGCCCCACAATAGCTACCCGCTGGCCGGCTTTGGCCTCAAAGTTTACTTCGTGTAATACCGGCATATCTGGTCGTGAAGGGTAGTTAAATGAAACTTGATGGAATGAAAGATTGCCAAAAATTTTATTCTGGACGGCATTTTCTTTCTCCGTAATGGAAATAGCCTCGTTTTCTTCGTGTAAAATTTCCAATACCCGTTCACTTGCGCCCACGGCTTTTTGAACATTGGCGTACAATTCAGGGAAACTACCCATGGCTGCGCCCACAAAAATGGCGTAAAGAATAAATGTCGTTAAACTACCTACAGAAAGTTCACCCTGAGCCACCAATACAGAACCATACCAAATTACCCCAACTATGGCGCCAAAAAGACAGAATATGATGAAAGAAGCAAAAGCCCCACGATAGCTTGCGCCCTTTAAGGCAATGTTGACTACTTTCTTTAAATTCTTTTCGTACCGTCCGGCTTCGTAAGCTTCATTTACAAATGCTTTTACATTGGCTATGCCTTGCAAGGTTTCTTGAACCACCGTATTAGATTCTGCCAGCTGGTCTTGAGCCTGACGAGATACCTTACGGATAAAGCGACCAAATATTACTGCTGAAATGACTAAAACGGGTAAAATGGCAAGATTAAGCAGAGTTAGTTTATGGGAAACCACAAATAACAAGGTTACACCACCAAAAAGGAGTACGATTTGGCGGAACATTTCTGCAAGAGTGGTTGTTAAAGTATCTTGAATTTGAGAGAGATCGGCAGAAATTCGACTATTCAATTCACCAACACGGCGGTTGGCAAAGAAATTCATCGGTAAGGTTATCAGTCTGAAATAAGTATCTCTACGAATATCTGAAAGTGCTTTTTCGGCTACCTCTACAAAAAACCGAATTCGGAAAAAAGAAACAAAGGATTGCAAGAATAGAATGGTAAAACATATCCAACCAATCGTATGAATGTCAGCGGGAATAAAACTCAGTTTTTGTTTACCCTGGGCCGCATCAATCATGGCGCCTAACAACGATGGAAATGCCAATCCGGTTAAACTAGAAAGAAATAAGAATAAACTACCAAAAGCGAATTTTAAACGATAGGGCTTTAGGTATTTTAGTAATTCTGAAATGTTCCGAATACTTTCTTTATTGATTTTGGCTTTCGGTAATTCCTCTGCCTGTTGGTTACCACTATTGAGTGTGTTTCTTGCCATTAAAATTTATCTGAATTCAAAAATAACTTTTCTGAAGGCAAAATGAGCTAAGTAGGAGTGGTTTGACCGAATTTTTACTTATAAAAAATCGATTTACTGCTTGATGAAATCCAAAACGGGCTTAACCGTTTTAATGGGATCTTCTTCCATTGGCGTATGGCCCAAAGACTCGAAAGTGACCAATTTGTTGTTGGGCAAATCCTGATGAAAGCGTTTGGCAACCGAAATCGGAATCAGTAAATCTTTGTTTCCCCAAATAATTAAGGTTGGAATAGTGATGGTAGCGATGTTTTTGTAATTGTCATCAAGACCAGATTTTTTAAATGTCGACATGCGATCGATGAAGGCAGCCCGGTTTCCAGGCCTCAAGGAAAGTTCAAAATAACGGTCGATCAATTCGGGTGTAACCTTTGATGGGTCACCGTACACATTTTGAATACTTTTTGCCAAAATAGCTTTAGGAGTAACGTATTTAAACAGATTTTTAATGACAGGAAAACTAGCCAGTTGAAATGCAATAGGTGTAGATTTTGGTTGCATAGGATAACCAGCGGCATCTACCAAAATCATTTTCTGAACCAGTTTAGGGTGTTTTAATGCAACATTCCAGGCAATGTAACCACCTAAAGAATTACCACCAAGAATACATTGTTTAACACCAATTTTGCTTAAAAAATCACGAATAAAATCGGTGTAAAAGGAAATAGAATAATCTCCTGTCGGATTAGGTCCGGTAAGTCCATAAGCAGGCAAATCGAGTGTGATTACCCGGTGTGATTTTTGCAATTCTTTTACCCAGCCTTCCCAAGTATGTAAACTAGCGCCGGTACCGTGTAGCAAGACTAAAGGAATACTGTCATTCGAATTGCCCTCATCTCGATAGTGCACTTGCATATCGCTCAGGTCAATAAATCCAGACTCTTTATTGCTGTACTTCGCTTTAAGTGTAGCTAATGGAATATCGTTTTCCCAGAAAATTCCAATGCTACACAGTCCGATAGCGATAAAGGTTAAAGAAAGATAGCGAAACAGTTTCATGAACTAGGAATGAGAAATTAAAGACCACGCTTCTGCACGTTCGGCAAATAGAGGCTTCACCCTTGCCCAAGTTAGTTTAAACAACTCAGAATTTCGGTACCTGTCTAAATTGACCTCCGAATCCCATAAACTAATCGTAAAAAATTGATTTGGGTTAGCAAGGTCTTGATGTAGATTGAGTTCGAAACAGCCTTCGCTTTGTGCAATATGCTGTTTCATTTCCTCAAAAATTTCGAGAAACTGTTCAGCTTTTCCGGCCTCAAAACTCATTTTTACGATTCGAGTAATCATTTTTTGAATTCAATACGGACAATATCGCCCAAGTGTAAGCCCAAAAGTCCACTTGCATTTCCTTTATTTATGGCAATCTCTAGGTGATTACTGATGCCGAATAAACATAGTTTTTCGCCATCAGGCACTTCATTGTAATGCCAACTTAAGGATGAAATGGATTCGTTTCTGCGGAAGTAGAGGCTGAATTTTCGATTTTTTTGCTGTTTGGTAAATAAATCTTTTGTGATGTTGGTAATTACATTCTGGAAGGAATCGATATAAATTACACTTCCACGAATTACATCGCCTTCAATTACCGGCTGCAACGTCATTCGTTTTTCCAGATGATCAATAGGCAGACCGATTTCCGTTAGTTTTCCACCTTTGGCTAGATGACAAGCAGCTTTGGCTAAAATATCGGATAAAGGGAAATGCAAAAAATTCAAATCTTGCATAATGTTGATTTCAACAATTTCACTGGGTTCTTCATCAAATAAAAGTGAGAAAATACCATTGTCTGATCCAACAAAATAATGTTTTTTATAGCGGAGCGCTAGATAGCGGCTTCGTTCGTGATAAACCGAATCGATACCAATAAAATGAACGGTGTTTTCTGGAAAATAGTGGAAAGCGTTTTTTAAAACGAAGGCTGCATGAGGAATATTAAATGCGGCAATATCGTGAGTAATATCCACTAAATTAACACTTGGCAATAGTTTCAATAAGCTACCTTTCAAGGCGGCCTGGTAAAAATCTTTCGATCCCAGATCGGTAGTTAAGGTGATTATTGCCATTCAGAAAAATGAATATTTATTAGTATTCTTGTTAGGATTATTATGCTTACAAATATTCAATTTTTATCGCATAAAAAAACTTAAATTTAATAGCGAAAACCATTTTATATTTTTCCTTTGAACGAACTTAGTATAACCCTCGATAATGTAAACCCCGTAACACTTTGGGGTTCAAATAACGAGTATTTCGAAATCGTTAAAAAACAGTTCCCGAAAATCAAATTAGTAGCTAGGGGGAATGAATTAAAAGTGTTGGGTGATGAAGCAGAGCTCAAACACTTCCAGCAAAAATTTGATGAACTACTTGCTCACATAGACAAGTTTCAAAGTTTAAGCCTAAATGATTTAGAACACATTTTTGGTGCCAATGGGGGCAAAGCAGACTCTGATACCCAATCTGAAAAAATTAATGGTTCTGATCCAATTGTTTTTGGCCCCAACGGAATAGTGGTTAAAGCCCGTACGGCCAATCAGCGCCGTATGGTGGATAGTATTCAGAAAAATGATGTTCTTTTTGCCATTGGACCCGCTGGTACTGGAAAAACCTACACAGCAGTAGCATTGGCGGTAAGAGCATTAAAAAACAAAGAAATTAAACGTATTATCTTAACCCGCCCGGCAGTAGAAGCAGGGGAGAACTTAGGTTTCCTTCCCGGAGATTTAAAGGAAAAGATTGATCCGTATTTACGTCCACTTTACGATGCTTTGGACGATATGATCCCAGCCGAAAAGCTGAAATTGTATTTGGAGAATAGAACGATTGAAATTGCACCTTTGGCTTTCATGCGTGGCCGAACCTTAGACAATTGTTTTGTGATATTGGATGAAGCGCAAAACGCTACCGATATGCAATTGAAAATGTTTTTGACACGTATGGGACCTACCGCAAAATTTATTGTAACCGGCGACGTTACTCAAATTGATTTGCCGAAGATTCAGCAATCGGGTTTGCACACCGCACTTAGAATTCTTCCAGAAATTAAAGGAATTGATATCATTTACCTGAGTGGTGAAGATGTGGTACGACATAAATTGGTTAAACGAATTTTAGAGGCTTACGGAGATATACAGAAATAAAATGGCTGCATTTAAAGAAACTCATTTTCAATTACCTGGTCAGACTGCTTTTTATAAAGGTAAGGTGAGAGATGTGTACACCATCGGAAACGATTATTTGGTAATGGTAGTCAGCGATCGCATCTCGGCATTTGATGTGGTTTTGCCTGAGCCAATACCTTACAAGGGGCAAGTGCTTAACCAAATTGCGGCTAAATTTTTAAGTGCAACCCAAGATATTGTTCCCAATTGGGTCATAGATGTTCCAGATCCTTCGGTAACCATTGGTCGCATTTGCGAACCCTATAAAGTAGAAATGGTTATAAGAGGTTATCTTGCCGGACATGCTTGGAGAGAATACCAAGCCGGTAGGAGAACAGTTTGCGGAGTAAGTTTGCCCGATGGTTTGCAAGAAAACGATAGATTACCTGAGCCAATCATCACCCCAACAACAAAGGCTGCCGTAGGTCATGATGAAGATATCTCACGTGAAGATATCTTGGCAAGAGGAATCGTTTCAGAACCCGATTATCTTCAACTCGAAAAATATACCAAAGCACTCTATCAGCGGGGCACTGCCATGGCTGCTGAACGTGGATTGATTCTGGTGGATACCAAATACGAATTTGGCAAAACCGCCGATGGAACCATCGTTTTAATCGATGAAATTCATACGCCAGATTCCTCTCGCTATTTTTATGCAGATGGCTATGCAGAACGTCAGGCTAAACAAGAACCTCAACGGCAATTATCCAAGGAATTTGTACGTAAATGGTTAATCGAAAATGGTTTTCAGGGAAAAGAAGGGCAGCAAATTCCTTACATGAGTCCCGAATGGATAACCATCATTTCGGATAGATACATTGAATTGTATGAACAAATTACCGGAGATCAGTTTGTTAAACATCATGACGAACACATTTTAGACAGAATTTATAATAATATATTAAAAAGTTTAAACCAATTGTCAAAAAAATAATCGCAAATAACATTTTTTTAACTACCTTAGAATAGCATGAAGTTCACCATAGATAAACACGATAAATACATTGTTTTTCAATTAGATGAGCAAAAATTGAACAGTTTAATTGCGCCTAAATTGAAATCGGAATTGATCTTGATTAATACAGAAGGACAATGTAACATCATCATGGATTTGTCTGAAGTGCAGTATATTGATTCTTCCGGCTTAGGGAGTTTGTTGGTTGGACATCGTCTTTGTAAGAACTCAGAAGGATTATTTATTCTGACCAATATGAACGAGAATATTACTCGTTTGATTCATATTTCGCAGCTCGAAGAGGTATTGAATATTGTACCCACAAATGATGAAGCTGTTGACCTCATTTTCATGGAGGAAATTGAGAAAGAACTAAAAAGAGAAACACGCTAATTAGCACACCCAACCTTCAATGAAATTTGAGCTAACCATTTTGGGAAGTAGTTCTGCTACGCCTATTTTTGAACGTAATCCTACTTCTCAACTTCTCAATATTAATGAAAAATACTACCTGATTGATTGTGGAGAAGGTACACAGCAACAGTTAATGCGTTTTGGTTTAAAAGCGCAACGCATTGATTACATTTTCATTAGCCATTTACATGGCGATCATTATTTAGGTTTAGTAGGTTTATTGTCTTCAATGCATTTAAACGGCAGGTCGAAACCAATTAAAGTATTTGGCCCTCCTGAGCTAAAAGAAATTTTAGATATGCAGTTTAAATTCTCGATGACTGCATTACGATTTCTTTTGGAGTTCTATCCAACTCAGGCTGTAAAATCGGACTTAATTTTCGAAAATACCGATGTGAAAGTGGAGACGATCATTCTCAACCACCGGATACCTTGTACCGGTTTTAAATTTACCTTGAAAAGAAGATTGCCAAAAATCAGGATGGATAAAGTTGCGGAGTTAGCTATTCCTGTTGAGCATCGGCAATTGATTAAAAAGGGGTTTCCATACACGGATAAGGATGGAAACATTCACCAGGCCGAAGAATTAACCAGCCCGGCAGATGAGCCTCGTTCATACGCTTATTGCTCTGATACGCTTTGTGACTGGACTTACATCGATCAAATTCGAGGTGTAAATCTACTGTACCACGAATCAACCTTTATGCACGACATGTTAGCTAGGGCAGAGGAAACGTACCATACCACAGCTATGCAGGCTGGCGAAATTGCAAAAAGAGCTGAGGTAAAACAACTCTTAATTGGACATTTTTCAGCACGCTACCGCGATTTGAATCCACTATTAGAAGAAGCAAGGCTTAAATTTGAGAATGTAGCTTTGGCTCTTGAAGGTAAAACCTTTGAGATTCTTTAGTTTTTTGAACTTTTGCCAAAAACCGAGAAATGCACGTAACGTTTTGGATGTGCCTTCAGATCAATCATTAATTGATCTAAGTTACCGGCAGCATTTGATAAATTGTTATACAGCGTTTTATCGTTGATCAATAAGCCAATAGACCCTTCACCCGAGTTGATTTTAGCCAACACGGTTTGTAGATCACTTACTGCTTTATTGGCATTAGTTAGGGTCTGGCCAACATTTGCATTTGCCGCCTCATTGCTTATTTTTTTCAAATTCGCGGACATCGACTCTAAATTCGCCAACATATCACCAATACGTTTACTTTGAGATCCAACTAAGCCATCTACTTTCTGACTGGTTTGTTCCAGATTTTTCATGGTTTTGGCAATACTAGAGAGGCTTTGTTTAAAGTTTTGTTGAAATTCTGGATTTAAAGTTTGATTAACCGTATTCAAAATGGAGTCCATGCGCCCAGCAATTAAAGCAGCTTTTTGCTGAACCGGTTTTAAATCGTCCATTAAGCCGGCTTTAACAACACCCGAAATTGTATCTCCGTCTTCAGCCAAGTCTTTACTGTTACCCAATTTAAACACAACGGCTTTTCCACCCAAAAGATCTGTATTTTCAAGCTCAGCTACACTGTTTCTCGGCACCTGGTAATCCGGATTTATTTGAAACTCTGCAATAATCTCTCCAGTTGGATTCAAGGTTAGATTAGAAACTCGTCCCACCTGAAAACCATTTACATATACCGGCCTGGAAACGGTTAAGCCATCAATTTTAGGGTAAATAGCGTAGTAGTTATTATCGGTAGAGAAGATGTCAATTCCCTTAAGGAAACTATAACCAAGAATCAGAACGGTAATAGCTACTGTAGCTAAAATGCCAACTTTGGTTTCGTTTGAGATTTTCAAAATAGATGGAGTTTAGGTTTTATTCAATTTCAACCTGTTTTTTATACGATTGAATTGCTTTTAAAATACAATTTACAATTTCGGTTTGCCCGTCTTCAGAATTCATGTAGGCTTCCTCATCCGGGTTAGAGATAAAGCCAATTTCTGTCAGTACAGCCGGCATGGCAGCACGGGCCAAAACAGCCAAACTTTTTTCTTTAACACCACGATCCAAACGTCCCGTTTTGGTAAATTCATTTTGCATAAAGCTAGCCAATTTTATGCTTTGTTCACGGTAACCATTTTTCAAGAAAGAGAACATGATGATACTTTCCGGATCTTTCGGATCATAACCTTCGTAATTGTCTTTGTAATCTTTCTCCAATAAAATGGAAGCATTCTCTCGAATCGCAATATCTTGTTCATCCAACCTGCCAAAACCAGATACAAAGGTTTCTGTACCACTAGTGCTGGTGCTTTGCGAATAGCTCGTTGAATACACTGGAACTTTTTTTCCATACCTGTTTCGAGTATAGCCAGTAATGATTCTTCTAGTAATTTTTGGCATTGAATTACAGTGGATAGATATAAAAAGATCAGCTTTCACACGATTCGCAATCCCAATACGCTCATATAATGGAACGAAAACATCGCTTGTTCGAGTATACACGACTTTAACATCTTTCATGTTTTCTTCAATGGTTTTTCCCAAACGAAGAGCAGTTTGTAGTGCAATGTCTTTTTCTTTGGAAGTTAATCCACGGGTAGCGCTATCTTTCCCTCCATGGCCGGCATCGATTACAATTGTTTTGATGCGGTAGGGCGATGGATTGTATCTTTTACTAAAAGAGAATAGCGTGCTAAATAGCAAAAACGCTAATAAAGCATAAATCGGTCTGATGAATGGGATTATTTTCATTAATTTTGATCGATTTTTTGTGATTAACCGTTACAAAAATAGTATTCATCGGCTAATTTGAAATTAATAAAATTCCATTTTAACATTTACAGACTAATCAGTGTACTCATGCTGGTGTCGTTTTCTGCGTTTTCACAACAGAATGGGGTGAAAAATGCAGATTCCGTAAAAGTGGATACCGTTAAAAATCAAAGGCTAAAACGTTCTGGTTTGAATGATCAGGTTAAATATACCGCCGAAGATTCAATCAGAATTGATAAAAAGAACGGATTAATTTACCTGTACGGCAATGCAAGGGTAATTTATACCGATTTTGAACTCGATGCCGATTTCATCCGTTACGATCAAAAAAACAACCTCGTTTTTGCAAAAGGTGTATTCGATACCAAACAAAACAGATATTCAGGTAAACCAATTTTTAAACAAGGCCGTGAACAACCCATTACCACCGATTCTTTGTTATTCAACATCGAAACCAAAAAGGGGAAATCATTCGGTGTGTTTTCTGAAGTTGATGGTGGGTATTTAAGTGCCCGTCAGTTCAAAAAGAACGAATACAACGAAGGTTTTTTTAAAAACGGAATTTACTCTACCTGTAATTTAGAACATCCGCACTTTGGAATTTTTATTACCCGCGGTATTGTTACCGAAAATCAGATTGTAACCGGACCTGCATTTTTAGAGATTGAAGATGTTCCACTCCCTGCTGGTATTCCATTCGGGTTTTTCCCGAAACCTAATAAACGGGCCTCGGGTATTTTGTTTCCAACCTTTGGTGAAGATGGAGTTCGCGGCTTTTTCATGCGTGACTTTGGTTATTATATTGGTTTAAACGATTACTGGGACATGACACTAAGAGGTAGCGTATACAGTAAGGGATCTTACGATATGAGCAGTGCTGCCCGTTATCAAAAAAAATACAAATACGACGGTACAATCAATTTAAGATATGCATCAACCAGAACGGGTATTGAGGGTACACCGGGTTATAAACCGTTTAAAGATTTCAATATTCAATGGAGCCACAGCCAGCGGCCAGAGGCAAACCCTGGTACAACGTTTAGCGCATCGGTCAATGTGGGTACATCAAGTTACTTTACGAACACTGCTGCCGGCGGTTCCTACAATTTCGATCAGTTAACCCGAAATACGCTTTCATCCAACATTAGTTATGGAAAAACCTTTGCAGATGGCTTGTTCAACTTTACGTCGAGTTTAAGCCATAGGCAAGATATGCAACAGAAAACCGTATTTCTGGAATTGCCAACCTTCAGTTTAAATATGAGTACCATTAACCCTTTCGATTCTAAGAAGAGAACCGGAGAGCAGAAGTGGTACCAACGCCTCAATGTAGGTTACAGTTTACGCGGTACAAATTCAATTGATACCAAAGAAAGCTTATTGTTTAAACCCGGAATGGCTAAAGACTTCAAAAATGGTTTCCAGCATAGTATTCCTGTCGGTTTATCTCTTAATGTGCTCAAGTACTTTAACCTTAGTTCGGGTGTAAATTATACCGAAAACTGGTATACACAAACCATCCAAAAAATGTATTCTGCGCCTTTAAATAAAGTCATTACAGATACCATACCTGGATTTAGTCGAACTTATGAATACAGTTTAAGTACTGGCTTAACCACTAAATTTTACGGTCAGGTTAATTTTAAAAAGGGACGTTTGATGGCATTAAGACACGTGGCTACTCCGTCTGTAAATTTCAGTTATCGCCCTGATTTTGGTAACCCAAAATTTGGTTTTTACGACGAAATTCAACAAAATGCCCAAAACGACCGTTTGGTTTAGTCCTTCTATGAACAAGGTGTATACGGTTATCCGGGTAGTGGAAAAGCAGCCGCAATTGGATTTAGCTTAGACAATAACATCGAAGCCAAAGTAAAATCAAAATCAGATACAACTGGTAAAGCTGAAAAGATCCCGATTTTACAGGGTTTATCCTTTTCGGGTAATTACAATTTTGCCGTCGATTCATTTAAACTCTCTACCATTGCCTTTGCAGGTAGAACCGCATTATTCAAACAAAAATTAGGAATCAATTTTTACGGAAATCTTGATCCGTATCAACTTGATGCAAATGGCAAAAGAATCAATAAATTCACTTTTAGTAATGGCGATTTTGCCCGTTTAACCAATTTTGGTTTTGCACTTGATTTTAATTTAAGTTCATCAGGACTTAAAAAGCAAAAAACTACACCACCGAATAGTTTAGGCAATTTAAACCCGATGCAGAATTCGCAGCTGGATATGATTAGCCGGGATCGAAATGCGTTTGTTGATTTTAACATACCTTGGTCATTCCGCTTTTCGTACAGTTTCAACTATTCAAAAACGGCATTCTTAGCCAATACCACAAATACATTAAATTTTGGTGGCGATTTTAGTTTAACACCGAAATGGAAG
>JACCDH010786492.1_pt1 | contig 15692 bp, 15 predicted proteins | sample 7442481 | NCBI WGS metagenome assembly JACCDH01 (sample SAMN15323433, study PRJNA562643) | freshwater metagenome | isolation source: river surface water | place: USA:Blue River Watershed | collected 2017-08-15
AAAGTTTTATGCATCAGTTCGTTTAGATATAAGAAGAATGGCACAAATTAAAGATGGTGATGAAGCAATAGGAAACAGGGTTAAAGTAAAAGTGGTAAAAAATAAAGTAGCTCCTCCTTTTAGAGCCGCAGAGTTTGAAATTATTTTTGGAGAAGGTATTAGTAAAATTGGAGAAATTATTGATATGGGTGTTGAATTAGAAATAATCAATAAAAGTGGATCCTGGTTTAGTTATGAAGGAAATAAATTAGGCCAAGGACGAGATTCAGTAAAAACAATTTTACATGATAATCCAGAAATGGCAAATGAAATTGAAGCAAAAATCAGAGCAAAAATTGCAGCAAAAGTTGAAGAGGCTGCAAATAAATAATATTTATCTTGTTTTTTAAAGGTTAGTAGTTACAAACCGCATCATTTATGGTGCGGTTTTTTTATATTTATAAAAAAAACTTGATTTATATTTTAAAACAATTAATTAGAGCGGCGCTATGGTTGTTTTGTAGTGATATAAATGTTAGAAATAAACATTTATTAAAAAACAAAAACCCGCTACTTATTATTGCAAATCATCCAAATTCTTTTTTAGATGCAATAATAATCGCGGCACAATATAAACGACCTTTGAATTTTTTAGCAAGGGGCGATGCGTTTACTAAAAAACACCATCGTTTTTTATTAGGCTTGTTAAAAATGATACCTGTTTATAGATTAAGAGAAGGAAAACAGTTTTTACATTTAAATGAATATGCGTTTACAGAATCGGTAAGATTAATCAAAAAAGGAGAAGCGGTTTTAATATTTATAGAGGGCAACTGCACAAATACCCATAACCTTCATCCATTCAAAAAAGGAACGGCAAGAATTGTTGAAAAACTAAATGAACAAAATATTTATCATCAAATTCATGTTGCAGGTATTGCCTACAATCAATTTAGGGGTATTGGTAAAAAAGTGAATTTAAGTATTAGTGAATTTAAGTATGATACACCCCTTACAAACGCAAAGGATAAAATAGACTTTAACAAAGCCGTGTTTGATATGCTTTCTGTTAATATTTTCCCACCCATACAGCAAACAAAAATTTATAAAACACCGCTTTATTATTTTCATTATTTATATTATAAAATAATTCACAACATGGCACATCAAAAAACAAAGGGAACTGTTTTTTATGATTCTGTTTTATTCAGCCTATTATTTTTTACATATCCCCTGTTTTTATTTTTAATATTTTTTGTGCTTTACCTTTTTGGTTTACCATTAACAATAATATTTGGTATCTTGTTATGTGTTCCATTGCTAAGCAAATTCACCATCGACACAATTTAAAAAGCGTTAAAAAAAGTAAAATGAAAAAAAATTTCCGCAAACTAGAGCGCCGAAAAAAAATTGCCTTAATTGCACATGATAATAAAAAAAGAGACCTCATCGAGTGGGCCATTCATAACAAAATTGAATTGTCAAAACATTCATTAGTGGCAACCGGTACCACCGGAAAACTAGTAGAAGAGGCGCTTGATCAACCCGTTGTTAAATTATTAAGCGGGCCCCTGGGAGGAGACCAACAAATAGGCGCGATGATTGCCACAGGCGACATTGATGTTGTATTTTTCTTTTTCGATCCAATGGAAGCACAGCCTCACGACAGCGACGTAAAAGCATTATTAAGACTAGCTGTAGCGTGGAATCTACCCATGGCCTGCGATAGAACAACCGCTGATTTTTTAATGACTTCTCGCTTCATGCAAGAGGAATATGAATATGAATTACCCAACTATACTCACTATTTAAGCAGACAAATTTAATTAAGCATACACATGAAAAAAAAATTAATCACTCTTTCTTTATTCAGTCTTACCATTATAAATTTAAAAGCCCAATCAAATTTATTGGGCTTTAAATCCAGTGAGCATGAAATTAAAAACGAAAAGTTTTTTGATGCACAATTAAGTGCCACTAGGGTTGGAGAAAACATTAAACTACTTTCATCTGTTCCACACCATGTTGGTTCGGTTGGTGGAAAATTTGTAACCGATGAAATTGCAAAAGTTTTTAAAGCGGCGGGCTGGGAAACAAAAATTGAAACTTATCAATTAATGTTTCCAACACCTATTACACGAACGCTAGAAATGTCGGGTGCTACAAATTATAAAGCAAAACTAAAAGAAACGCCGTTAAAAGAAGATGCAACAAGCAATCAAGCGGATCAACTTCCAACTTACAATTGTTGGAGTGCTGATGGTGACGTTACGGCTAATTTGGTTTTTGTTAATTATGGTTTACCCGAAGACTATGAAACATTGGCCAAGTATGGCATTGATGTGAAAGGAAAAATTGTTATTGCTAAATATGGTCGCAGCTGGAGAGGAATAAAACCAAAAGTTGCACAAGAACACGGAGCAATAGGATGTTTAATTTATTCAGATCCTGCCGATGATGGTTATGGTGCGGGTGACGCGTATCCAATTGGTGCTTATAAAAATGATCAAACTGTTCAAAGGGGTTCAATTATGGACATGGTGATTTATCCTGGAGACCCCACCACTCCAAACGGAGCCTCCATTGAGGGCGCCACAAGGGTTGATCACAACGATGCAAAAAATTTATTAAAAATACCAGTACTGCCCATTAGCTTTGGAGACGCTGCACCACTATTGAAAGACATGGGGGGTCCGGTAGCACCAAGAAATTGGGGTGGCGGACTACCATTTACGTATCATATTGGTCCAAGTAAATCAATGGTACATTTAAAACTAGCGTTTGATTGGAAAATAAGACCAGGTTATAATGTAATTGCAACTATTAAAGGAAGTGAGTTTCCAGATCAGTGGGTTATAAGGGGAAATCACCACGACGCTTGGGTAAATGGAGCAGCAGACCCCGTAAGTGGAATGGCGGCCGAATTAGAAGAGGCAATTGCTATTGGCGCTTTATTAAAACAAGGATGGAAACCAAAAAGAACCCTTGTTTATTGTGCTTGGGATGCAGAGGAGCCGGGTTTAATGGGTTCAACAGAGTGGGTTGAAAATCATGCTGCCGAATTACAATCAAAAGCTGTTGCTTATATTAATTCTGATGGAAACGGAAGAGGATTTTTAGGTGCCGAGGGTTCACACGCTTTCGCTCCCTTGATCACAGAAATTAGCAAGTCGGTTATAGACCCACAAACAGGTGTGACTGTTTTTGAAAGATCAAAAGCGGCAAGGGCAGCCGAAGCTTCTTCCGTTGCTGAAAAGAAAGAAGCATTTAATGCTTCAACATATCCATTAGGCGCAATGGGATCTGGATCAGATTATTCGTCCTTTATTCAACACCTTGGTATTCCCTCTTTAAATATTGGATATGGTGGTGAAGATGGTGGTGGCGAATATCATTCGATATATGATTCATATGACATGTATAAAAGATTCAAGGATCCAACTTTTCAATATGGTGTAACGCTTGCTCAAACAACAGGAAGGGCAGTGTTAAGGCTTGCTGATGCTGACGCATTACAATTTGATTTTACCGAATTACAAAAAACGGTTAAAGGATATATTGGTGAGTTAATAAACAACGTTGATCAAATGCGCGAAAAAGCAAATGTTGAAAATGAGTTAATCAATAACAAGGCTTATATCTATGCTGCAGATCCTACCGAAAAATTAACGACACCTAAATTATTGCCTTCTGTTCCTTACATTGATTTTTCACCTGTATTAAATGCCTTATCTCATTTAGAAAAGGCAGCAGCGGGTGTTGAAGCAGCAAAGAAAACAGCAGACCCTAAAAAAATCGCAGCCATCAACGCTAAAATTTATTCAGCGGAACAACAATTGTTAACACCAAATGGATTACCAAGAAGACCGTGGTTTAAACATAGCCTTTATGCTCCAGGATTTTACACAGGCTATGGTGTTAAAACGGTTCCGGGTATAAGAGAGGCGATAGAGCAAAAAAATTGGATAGAGGTAAACGAACAAATGATGGAGGTTTCAAAATCATTAGAACGTCTTGCTGTTTATTTAGAACAATTATAGGATAGGACGTACCTTTGAGTATGCCATTTAAGTTACAATCTGTTTATACCCCCTCGGGAGATCAACCTAGCGCAATTGCTCAGTTGACCGAGGGGGTTTTAAATGGAGATCGCTATCAAACACTTTTAGGGGTGACAGGAAGTGGTAAAACTTTTACCATTGCGAATCTGATACAAAATATTCAGCGTCCAACACTTGTGTTAACGCACAATAAAACCTTAGTAGCACAGCTATATGGCGAATTCAAACAATTTTTTCCCGACAACGCCGTTGGATATTTTGTTTCATACTATGATTATTATCAACCCGAAGCGTATTTACCAACATCGGGCGTTTACATTGAAAAAGATTTAAGTATTAATGAAGAGCTAGACAAACTAAGGCTTCAGGCTACAGCTCAACTATTAAGCGGTCGTCGTGATATTATTATTGTTGCGAGCGTAAGTTGTATTTATGGTATGGGTAATCCTACAGAGCTGGAAAATGGAATTATAAGAATTCAGGTTGGACAAAAAATGGCGAGACAGGCATTCTTACACGCGCTTGTAAATTCATTGTATCACCGAACGGTTACCGACTTTGATAGGGGCGGCTTCAGAGTTAATGGAGACACCGTTGATATTAGACTGCCCTATGTAGATTATGGATACAGAATTACTTTTTTTGGTGATGAGATTGAAGAAATTGAAACCATTGAAATAGAAACTGGAAAAAGAATTGAACGCATGCAAAATGCCGCCATCTTTCCAGCGAATTTATATTTAGCACCTAAAGAAATGGTGCAACAAATTATTTATGAGATACAGGATGAAATGCGCGCCCAGGTGGAGTATTTTAAAAGTGTTGGCAAACATGTAGAGGCAGCAAGAATAAAAGAACGCGTGGAATATGATATTGAAATGATTAGAGAGCTGGGATATTGCACGGGTATTGAAAACTATTCAAGATTTTTTGACAGACGTGTTCCGGGAACAAGACCATTCTGTTTGTTGGACTATTTTCCTAAAGATTTTTTATGTGTAATAGATGAAAGCCATCAAACCATTCCACAAATTAGTGGTATGTATGGTGGAGATAGAAGTAGAAAAATGAATTTGGTTGAATATGGTTTTAGATTGCCGAGCGCCATAGATAACAGACCACTAAACTTCAATGAATTTGAAAATATTATTGGACAGTCCATATTTGTTAGTGCAACACCGGGTGATTATGAATTGGATAAAACGGACGGACTCATTGTGGAGCAGGTTGTAAGACCTACGGGATTATTAGACCCGCCGATAGAAGTAAGACCAACCAAAAATCAAATTGATGATTTATTGGAGGAAATAGCTATGCAAGTGGAAAAAGGCGATCGCGTATTGGTAACAACGCTAACAAAGAAAATGGCGGAAGAAATGGATCGCTTTTTGCAAAAAATTCAAATCAAATCAAAATATATACATAGCGATATTGATGCATTGGAAAGAGTTGAAATTTTAAGAGAACTTAGATTGGGCATCATTGATGTTTTGGTGGGCGTTAATTTATTGAGAGAGGGATTAGACCTTCCAGAGGTTTCATTGGTTGCCGTATTAGATGCGGACAAGGAGGGCTTTTTAAGAAATGAAAAATCATTAACACAGACATCGGGACGCGCTGCGCGTAATTCAAACGGCCGTGTAATATTTTATGGTGATAGCATTACTAAAAGCATGCAGCGCACCATTGATGAAACCAATCGTCGACGTGAAAAACAAATAAAATATAATACCCAACATGGTATTACCCCAACAACAGTTGTAAAGAGCGTCGAACAAGTAATGGCACAGGGGTCGGTATTAGACATCAAAGGGTATACCCTGAACAATATGAATGTGCGGACTACCGACGATATAAATATTTTGGCAGAGGGGGCTGAAAAATATAGCGAATATAAAACCATTCCACAATTAGAAAAGGCAATTAAGGACACTAAAAAACAAATGGATAAATTTGCAAAGGCAATGGATTTTATGGAAGCAGCTAAAACAAGAGATGAAATGTTTTTATTAGAGGCACAACTTGAAAAAATGAAATTGCAAAAATAAAAACATGTCAAACATCCTAGCATCAATATATCAGGGATTAATACAAACCGGAACGGTTGAAGCCATAGCTGTAATTGCGGGCATTGTTTCTGTTTGGTATAGTAGGAAAGAAAATGTTTTAGTTTTTCCAACAGGATTGGTGAATACCACGCTTTTTATTTATTTAAGTTATAAGGGTCACTTATTTGGCGAAGCAAGCGTTAATTTATATTATACCATTATGAGCATATATGGATGGTATTTGTGGACAAGAAAAAAAGAAGACAATCAAACACTCGTTTTAAAAATTACAAATAGTTCAAAAAAAGAGTGGCTTCAACAAATTGCCTTTTTTGCCACTTTTTATTTGGTAATATATTTCACATTAGTTTTTTTAAAAACCGCATTTGCACCTGAAGCAATTCCTTGGGCAGACGCATTTGCAAGCGCTACCGCTTATACGGGTATGTGGTTAATGGCTAAGAAAAAAGTGGAAAGCTGGATTTGGTGGATACTTACTAACATTGCATCCATACCGCTTTATTTTATAAAAGGATATGCGTTTACAAGTGTTCAGTTTTTGGTTTTATTAATATTGGCGATTGCAGGTTGGTATAGTTGGAAACAAAAAGCAATCGATCATAAATCAACAGCAACTATTGCATAAAATTTGAGGAACGTTAAAAAAATTATCAACCATATTTTATGAGCGATCTAAAAAAAATTGTCATACTGGGTCCAGAATCAACTGGAAAATCGACGCTTTGTGAAGCCTTAGCAAAACATTATAATACCGTTTGGTGTCCCGAATATGCAAGACAATTTTTAAGTGAAAACGGAACGGACTATTCTTATGACGACTTACTTACCATCGCAAAAGGACAACTAAAGGCCGAAGACGCAAATGTGGAAAAAGCCAAGGACCTGTTAATAATTGACACAGATATGTACGTGATGAAAGTTTGGTGTGAATATGTGTTTAATAACTGCCACCCATTTATTTTAGAAAAAATAAATGAAAGAAAATACGATGCATATTTATTGTGTGATATCGATTTGCCGTGGACCGCTGACGAAATGCGTGAATACCCCAATGAGGAGCCGCGTAAAGAATTGTTTACGATTTATAAAGAAATGCTCATTAACCAGAAAACCCCCTGGGGTATTGTAAGTGGTACAAAAGAAACGAGGACAAATAATGCGATAGCGCTTATTGAAAAATTAATTAGATAAAACCGAATTGAAAATAATAAGTAATTAATATTATTTGCTTTTTAAAAGAGCATATACATCCTCGTCGCTTTCAATATTATTCATCTCTCTTAAAATTTGCGGATAACGCCATGACACCCTTCTTGTCATTGGACGTGCGGTGAATTTTTTTGGATTAGGAAGGCCGGCAATTATCATGGCGGCTTCGGCTCGTGTTAATTTCTTTGCAGATTTGTGAAAAAAATGCTGTGCAGCAGCTTCAACACCAAAACAACCCGGTCCTGTTTCGATAACATTTAAATACACTTCCAATATTCTTTTTTTACCCCATATTTTTTCAATTAAAAAAGTGAAATAAAACTCTGGAATTTTTCGAATGTATTTATCAACTCCTCCACCCTGCCACAAAAAAACATTTTTTGCTGTTTGTTGTGTAATGGTGCTTGCGCCTCCACCAAATGGAATTTTAGATTTTTTATTTTTCTTTTTTGGATGCATACTTTTTTCCATTGCATCCCAATCAAAACCGCTATGTTCTGCAAAGGCCTGGTCTTCGCTAGCAATCGCCGCTAACTTTATATTATATGACATTTCGTTCCAAGAAACATAGTCTCGTTTTAATCCCAAACCAAAAGCATTGCTGATTTGTGTTATTGTAATGGGTGGTTCAATAAATTTAGTAACAAGCACATAAACAAATGAACTTATAAATAAATAGAAAATAATTTTTTTAACGAGCTTGAACAAAATTCAAATGATTAATGAACTAAATAGTTTGTAAGCTATACCTTTTGCCAATGGGTCGATAATTTGGGTTAGCGTTGGCCCGCCACTTTCCTAACAACCACGCTAGTATACCACCCGATATTCTAGTAATGTTTGCAGCACTAAAAACGGGCTCGTTTTTTATTAAGGAGTTGGCAATATTTAATCCAGCATATCCCATACCCCCAATTTTTAAAAAACTACCATTGGTGAAAACACTTTTGTAGTGTCCCGGATCGTGCGGAAAAGAAATGATTTCGTTAATGTGAATTGTTAAAAGACCAAGCTTAAGCGTGTCCTCGCCCCAGGTTCCATAAACGGTTGTTGTTTGTTTTAATGAGAACATTCTAACTTGAATAGAATCGGTTTTTATCCAATTAACATAACCCTTAATCCATTGATGATTGCTTAATTCAAAATTTATATAACTCCCAGATACGTATGATTTAACAATAATGCCCTTGTCTTTTAAAGCCAATAATTTACTCTCTTGAGCATTTGCTTTAGACATAAATATCAAAGCAAAACTTAGTATATATATTATTTTATTCACGTTACAATTTACGAACTAAAATTAACAATCAATAGCACGAAGTCCAAATTAATACCTTAAAGCACTATAAAAAAGAACGGCACTAAAAACCAGAATTATAATACCCGAAACTCGGTTAATCCAAACCATGCTTTTTTCGGTTAATTTGGGCCTCAATTTTTTTGCTAAATACACTTTTGCCAAATCAGCAATTAACACAAACAACAAACAAGTGCCAAAAACCAATAATTTATATACGAGTGGGTTTTGGGTTTCGGCTGCGTCATTTCCAATGGCCGCAGTCCACGCAAACCAAAATAAAAACACGCTTGGGTTTAAAGTGTTCATTAAAAATCCTGAAACAAAAACGCCAAAAAAATCACGCAAGCGCATTGTTTTATCATTCTCTCCGTCAATATTTTCTATGCTAATTTTTTTAAACAAAATGGTATAACAGCCCACTAAAAATAAAAACCCAGCCCCCGCCATTGCTATTGTTGCCTTGTGTGTTAATACGAGCGTAAAAAAGGTTGTAAATATATTACAAACAAAAAGGATCGATAAATCACTGAGAGATACCCCGGCTACAAAAACGTATCCGGCTCTGTGTCCGTTGGTAAGACTTTGTTTTAAGATTGCAAAAATAACCGGCCCAATTGAAATACTTAAAATGAGTCCCAATAGCAAACCCTTTATTATGGGTGCAATCATGTTAATTTTTTAAAATAAAATTTTTCCAATCAGCTAATAAATCTCCTTTAATTACCCTAGGAAATTTATGCTGTCCGCCTACTTTCCCCTTCCACTCTAAAAATGATAAAAAGACGGACTCTTTTAAAATTTTAACATGAACATTTTTTAACGCACTTTTTCTTTCAACTGCATAATCGTCATTTAATTCACATAATTTTTCATCGATTTTTGCAGCAAGCATTTTTTCATCTTTATCATGATCACAAGCAATATACCATTGATGTGCAAAAAAACTTCCCTCAGGCTCACCCGTTACGCAGTATTCGGGAATTGAAATATTTAATTCTTCACTAACCAACTGAATGGCTTTATTCATATTATCAACGCTCAAATGCTCACCCACCAAACTTAAAAAATGCTTGGTTCTACCCGTAATTATAATTTCAGCATTTGCTTTATTAATAAATCTTACTGTGTCGCCAATCAAATAACGCCAAGCACCGGCAACGGTACTTATTAATAATGCATAATCTTTACCCTCTTCTACTTCGTGTATCATGAGTGCTTCTGGATTTTCAACCATCTCTCCATTTGCATCAAAATTATTATCATCAAAAGGAACAAACTCGAAAAATATATGTTGATTAAAGGAGAGCCTCATTCCTTTGGCATTTTGTTTATCCTGCCAAGCCAAAAAGCCTTCACTTGCTAAATACGTTTCGGTGTATTGAATAGGTCTGCCTAAAAGTTTTTCAAATCCATGCTTATATGGTTCAAAACTTACTCCACCATGCACAAAAAAGGAAAGGTTGGGCCAAATTTCGTGTATGTTGTTTAATTGATATCTTTCAATGACCATTTCTATACACATTTGAATCCAAGCAGGTACGCCCACAATAAATCCAATATCCCAATTTGGTGCTTTCTCTACAATTTCATTTAGTTTTTTGTTCCAGTCTCTTTCTTTAGCAATTTTTTTCCCAGGCTTGTAAAAAGGTTGAAACCAGAAGGGCGCTTTTTTTGCTGTAATGCCACTTAAGTCCCCTGCATAATATCCGGGACCTTTTTGTAAATCCGTGCTTCCACCAAGTGTAAGCCAACCCCTACCTAAGCTCGTTAAAGGCACGTCCTTATAATTGAATAAGCTAATCAATTGTTTTATCATGATTACCTTATTGCCCTTTAACAAATCGTTGGTGATGGGAATATATTTACTAGCAGCCTCACTCGTACCGCTACTAAGTGCAAAAAACTTTATTTTACCAGGCCAACAAATATCTTCCCGTCCTTCTAAAGTTTTATGCCACCACTCATTATAAATTTTATTGTAATTATAAGCGGGTACTTTTTGTTGAAATACTTTTCCCGCGTGTTTGCTTTGTAAAATTTGTTCAAAGCCAAACTTTTGACCAAATTCGGTATAACGCGCGCGACGTAATAATTTTTTTAGTACGCGTAACTGTGACCTTCTGGGGCTTCGTTCTGGAAGGCCAAGCACCTGATTGAGGGTTTTGGGTAAATTAATCTCGAATATCGGCATCTACAAATTCTGGTTTTTCTTTTAAGATTATATGCAAAAATAAGAATGTTATTCGAGCAAACGAAGCTACTTTTGTGATATGATTAAAAATACATTATTTAATGCTATCGAAGCGGGCGCTATTGAACTAAAAAAGTATTTTAACGGAACATTTACGATTTCAAGTAAGGCTACCATTAATGACTTGGTAACCGAAGCGGATCACGCTTCAGAAAAGGCCATTTTTAAGGTGATACAACAAAATCACCCCGACCATTTTATATTAAGTGAGGAAACCGGATCCATGCCAACACAATCCAATATTAAATGGATAATTGATCCAATTGATGGTACCATCAACTTTGCAAATGGTATTCCCATTTGTTGCGTAAGCATTGGGGTAGAAGAAAATGGAGAAATGATAATGGGAGCGGTATATAATCCGTTTATGAATGAGTTATTTTTTGCAGAAAAGGGGAAGGGCGCATTTTTGAATGATCAACCCATTAAAGTAAGCAGTAAAAATGATTTATTAACGAGTTGTTTGGTTACGGGTTTCCCATATCAATATTTAGATACAGAAAACGGACCCCTACAAATTTTTGAAAAATTAATTAGAAAATCAATTCCCGTTCGACGACTAGGAAGTGCAGCATTGGATTTATGTTGGACAGCAGCAGGACGATTCGATGGATTTTATGAACACAAATTACAGGCCTGGGATAGCGCTGCTGGTTTTTTAATTGTGCAAGAAGCGGGCGGAAAGGTTACAGATTTAAAAGGCGAAAAATATAATCCATATCAACCTGGAATTATTGCAAGTAATGGTCAAATACACGATCAACTATTGAATTTATTAAAAGGCGGTAATTTATAATAAGCATATGCAAGAAAGAACAGAAATAGAAAAATTAGGAGAGTTTGGTTTAATCAACCACCTCACTGAAAATTTTGAAACCCTTAATGCGTCTACCATTTTGTCAATAGGTGATGATGCAGCAGTGATTGATCATTATGGAAAACAAACTGTTGTAACAACCGACTTGTTGGTGGAAGGTGTGCATTTTGATTTAATGTATACGCCATTAAAACACTTAGGATTTAAGTCGGTAATCGTTAATCTAAGTGATATATATGCTATGAATGCACAGCCCACACAAATCACTATGAGCCTGGCTTTTAGCAATCGATTTAGTTTAGAAGCGCTGGAAGAATTTTATTTGGGTGTTCAAATTGCTTGTGAGCAATATGGAGTTGATTTAATAGGTGGAGATACTTCCACTTCTCAAAAGGGCCTGGTCATTTCAGTCACCGCATTGGGCGAAGTAGTTCCAGATAAATTTGTAAAAAGAAGTACGGCCGAGAGTGGCGACCTAATTTGTGTATCGGGTGATTTGGGCGCCGCTTTTCTAGGACTAACACTAATGGAAAGAGAAAAGAAAATATTTTTAGAAAATCCAAAAGTACAACCCACATTAGAAAACGAAGATTATATTGTAGGTCGTTTATTAAAGCCGGCTGCTAGAAAAGACATCATTGATTATTTAGCAACACAGGAAATTATTCCAACAGCAATGATGGACGTGAGTGATGGATTAAGCAGTGATATTTTACACATTTGTAAACAAAGTAATTTGGGGTGTAGGATTTATGAAGATAAAATTCCGTTGAACAAAGCAACAAAAGCGGCTGCATTTAAATTTGGTTTAGATCCAACAGTTTGTGCATTAAATGGAGGCGAAGACTATGAATTATTATTTACCATGAAACAAGCCGACTACGATAAAATTACTTTACAAGAAGACATTAGCGTGATTGGATATATGTGTGATCAAGAAGAAGGCACAAAAATTATTACCAAGGGTAATAATGTATTTGACATTAATGCACAGGGCTGGAATGCGTTTTCAAAGCACTAGCTTACCAACATTTTTAATAACTGCCGATCTGCACTTAAAAAAAGTAGGTCGGCATTTTCATTTACTTCAATGTTTGCAGACATGTTTTGAATTTGCATCACTTTTGCTGGGTAAACACTACACATTTTAATAGCCTCGCCCAAATCAACACCAACATAATCAACTAAATTATTGATAGACTTAATTTGTGTTAACGCTGACCCACTAAGTGTTCCAGCTGATTCATATTTATCACCAACCAATTGGTGTTGATACATGCCCGTGGTAGTGGTGGTTACTGCATCAGTAATACAAAACAATCTTTCGCCCATTATTTTTTTGGCAATGCTAATAGCAGAAAAATCAACATGAAATCCATCCGCAACCAAACTACACATAGCATGTTTGTGATTAAATAGCGCTCCCACCATTCCAGGAGCACGATGTTGTAAAGGACTCATTGCGTTGTATAAATGGGTTGCTACTTTAATATTGTTATTAAAAAATTCGCTTGCCATTTCATAACTCGCATTAGTATGGCCAGCCGATACTACAATACCACTCGATTGAATCAAATCAATTATTTCAGGACTACATACCTCTGGCGCCAAGGTAATCATGCTGATCCACTCTTTACCATAATTTAATAAATCTTGTACCTCTTGTAAACTAGGTGCATGAATTACATCGCTATTGTGTGCCCCTTTTTTTGAAACATTAATCCAGGGTCCCTCAATATGCAATCCAATACAACCCTGGCCACCACCGGTTTTATAAGCTTTAACTGCGTCAATTGCTTTATAAATAATGTCGGTGCTTTGTGAAGCAATAGTGGGTTGAAAAAATGCCACACCACCTTTCAAACAATATTGATAAGTTTTTTCAATACAATCTGCTTCAGGAAATTCAGATAATAATTTTCCATCAGCACCATAAATTTGTAAATCAATTAAGGCTGGAACTATATATGGATAAGCGTTTTTTTGATCATAGCCCTGTTTACTAATTGAAATAATTTTTCCGTTTTCAACGCCCACAACCACTTCTGAAATCCAACGAGTGCCTGTAAATAGTTCTTGTGCTGAATAAAAAGTTGACATACTCAAAATGATTATTTGTTGCTTAATTATAAAATTGAAAAATCGTCTGCATCTTTCCAAAAAGGAAAACGGTCTCTCGTATTTTTAACCTCATCCTTTTGTAAACGAATATGAAAAATATCTTCCTCATCGGCGCGGTGATATAACACCTCCCCCAAAGGGCCCACTATCATTGAGTTTCCGCTATGTGCAATATTGTGTCCATCTAATCCAACTCGATTTACGCCAATGGTAAAGCATTGATTTTCTATAGCACGAGCCGTTAATAATGTTTTCCAGGCATGGCTCCTTTTTTCAGGCCAATTCGCAACATATAATAATACGTCATACTCGGCATACTCGTTTTCGCCACCCCCTTTATCATTTACAAATGATTGCTGACGGGCCCAAACAGGAAAACGAAGGTCGTAGCAAATTTGTAAATTAATTTTCCAACCCTTTACGCTTGCAATCAATCGCTTGTTACCTGAAGTGTAATGTTGGTCTTCGCCAGCAAAAGCAAATAAGTGACGTTTATCGTAGTGGCCCAATTGACCATTAGGCAACATCCATATAAGCCGATTAAAATAATTCCCCTTTTCTTCAATAATAATGGAGCCGGTAATGATAGCTCTTTTCTCCGCCGATAAGCGTCGCATCCAATCAATAGTTGGGCCATCCATGGTTTCAGCAAAATTTTCCGGCTGCATGCTAAACCCGGTTGTAAACATTTCGGGCAACACAATTATTTCAGTGGGCTCTTCAATACTCCTTATTTTTTGTGCCAACATATCAAGGTTAGCTCCTTTGTTTTCCCAGAAAAGGGAGGTTTGAATAATTGAAAAATGTAAGGATGACAATGGTAACTATTTTACTTTTTAAAGATACGAATTGCTTTTATGAATTTGATTTATTTAGTTTTTGAATAACCGGTTGAATAAGCGCTGGCTCAAAACCTCGTTGGTGTAAAAAAGCATATGTTTTTGCCTTGCGACTAAGTAAAGGTTCTCGCTTCAACGTATTCCATTTTTTGGCAGCCAAGACAGCAAGCTTGGCTTCGTAATCAGATTGATCAATAGCTTCAAGGGCTTTCTTGATATTATATGCACTAACCCTTTTTTGATATAATGCATGATTTATTTTAAGTTTTCCCCAGCCCTTAATTCTAAAATGACCCCCTGCAAAAGAGGTTGCAAATCGCGCTTCATTTAAAAAATTTTCGGAAATCAAATCGGACAATATTTCTTCCACTTCGGGCTTGGTCATACCCAATTCATAAAGCTTATCTCTTACCTCTTGTTGTGCCCTTTCTTGGTAAGCACAAAAATGACGGATGCTTAGTATAGCCTGCTCTTTCCCAACACTTGTTTTTTTCATCTATGTCAATAAGTAGTGCTAAAATAGCTTTTTAATCTTAACATTTTACATTAGGTTTGCGATAGTTAAAAAACAAGATTTTTTCAACAGTCAAACAACAAAAATCTATGAAATTTATTGTTTCTTCTTCTTCTCTATTAAAGCACCTACAACAAATTTCTGGTGTTATTAATACGAATACAGTATTACCTATTTTGGAAGATTTTTTATTTGAAATAGAGGACAAAAAATTAAATATAGTAGCCACAGACCTTGAAACGGTTATGCGCGTGCAAATGGAAGTAGAGAGTAAGTCCAACGGTCGCGTATGTATTCCAGCAAAAATATTATTAGACTCTTTAAAAAATATCGCCGACCAACCCCTAACTTTTAACATTGATAAAAATTACGGTGTTGAAATTACAAGTGATAATGGTAAGTATAAAGTAATGGGCGAGAATCCAGATAATTTTCCTAAGGAGCCTACTGCTGATGATACCACCGGATTTAAAATGTCTAGCACAGGATTATTAACGGCCATTAATAAAACTTTATTTGCAGTTAGTGGTGA
>JACCDH010254528.1_pt1 | contig 15691 bp, 11 predicted proteins | sample 7442481 | NCBI WGS metagenome assembly JACCDH01 (sample SAMN15323433, study PRJNA562643) | freshwater metagenome | isolation source: river surface water | place: USA:Blue River Watershed | collected 2017-08-15
AAAATAAAACAATCGCTTTTTCACTTAAGGACTTAATGAGTGCACGTATCTCAACCAATTGATTGGGATCCAAACCTGCTGTGGGTTCGTCTAATAATATCAAATCAGGCTCATGAATAATTGCAGCGGCAATCCCAACCCTTTGCTTATAGCCTTTTGAAAGTGCGCCTAATTTTTTGTGTTGCATGGGGGTCAAGCCCGTTTGTTGGATAAGGTCCGCAATTCTTTTTTCAGCAGCTGGTATTTGATGCAGTGCCGCCAAAAAAGCAAAGTACTCCTTTACATACATTTCTTCATACAACGGATTTGCTTCTGGTAAATACCCTATTCGTTTTTTAAAAGCAATTGGATTTTTTTCATTGGAAATGCCATTCAAACTCACTTCTCCGGCATCAGGTTGTAAATAACCAGCTATCATTTTTAAGGTAGTGCTTTTCCCTGCTCCATTGGGACCTAAGAATCCAACCACCGATCCTTTATCAATGGTAAATGAAACGGCGTCTACCGCAGTCTGGTTGTCATATTTTTTAGAAAGTCCTTTTACAATCAATGCCATACTCAAAAATACTTATAGAAAAGCATTTCCCAATTTTCTTTCTGCTAATCTTTCGCTAATCTCTACTAATATTTGAGGGTCATCAATTGTTGATGGAACTGCATAAGCTTGGCCATCGGCTATCATACGAATGGTTTTTCGTAAAATTTTACCACTCCTGGTTTTGGGTAGCCTTTTCACCAGTAATGCATTTTTAAAGAAAGCCACTGCTCCAATTTGATCTCTGATAAGTTGTATCAAAGCTGCTTCTAATTCATGCTCCTCTATGTTTTGACCATCTTTCAACACAACAAAGCCTATCGGACGCTGCCCCCTTAATTCATCTGCAATACCAACCACCGCACATTCAGCTACCGCTGGATGATGAGCAATTATTTCCTCCATTTCTCCTGTACTTAATCTATGACCCGAAACATTAATTACATCATCCATTCTTCCCATGATATAATAAAAACCATTTTCATCTTTCTTCCCCCCATCTCCTGTTAAATAATACCCAGGATATTGAGATAAATAGGAATCAATATACCATTGCTCATTTTGCCATAAGGTCATTAAACAGCCGGGAGGTAGTGGTAATTTAACGGCTACTATACCTTCCTCATTTGCAGGTAATTGAGTACCATCTTCGGCAAGAATTTGTACGTCAAATCCAACGATTGGTTTACCTGCACTTCCTGCAACTGGTTCAGTTGATTCTAATCCCAACATGATACCTAACATCGGCCATCCACTTTCTGTTTGCCACCAATGATCAATCACCGGCTTTTGCAATAAATCTTTTACCCAATGATAGGTTGCAGGATCACATCTTTCTCCAGCTAAAAACAAAGTGCTAAAATGTTTAAATGAATATTGTTTGAAAAAATATCCATCGGGGTCTTCCTTTTTAATTGCACGAATGGCAGTAGGTGCGGTAAACATTACTTTTACTTGATACTCCTCTATCATTCTCCAAAATGCACCGGGATCCGGTGTCTTAATAGGCTTCCCTTCATATAATATGGTAGTACAACCTTGTAGTAATGGGCCATATACAATATAACTATGCCCTACCACCCATCCCACATCACTTGCCGCCCAAAAAACATCACCTGCCTCCACTTGATAAACTGTACGCATACTGTATTTTAATGCAACCGCATAGCCCCCCGTGTCGCGCACAATTCCTTTAGGCTTTCCAGTGGTACCTGAAGTATATAAAATATATAAGGGATGATTTGCTGCAACCCAAACAGGGGCTAGGTTAAATTGTTGATCCATTAAAATTTGCATATCAACATCACGTGACGTATTCATTTGAGCAGTTAATCCTTCACGTTGAAATAAAATGACATGATTAGGCTGATGCGTTGCTTGTTCAAGTGCCGCATCTACCAATGGTTTGTACGGAATCTTTTTATCAAATTCCATACCATAAGAGGCGGTTATTATTGCTTTAGGTTTTGCATCGTCAATTCGTATTGCAAGTTCATGCGGAGCGAATCCTCCAAAAACAACTGAGTGTATAACGCCCATCCTTGCACAGGCTAGCATAGCCATCACCGCTTGAGGAATCATGGGCATATATATTACAACCGTATCCCCTTTTACTATACCCATTGCCTGCATCGCACCCGCTAGCTTTGCAACCTCCCCTTTTAACTGATTGTAAGTGAAAGTGATTTTTGCTCCTGCTACAGGAGAATCATAAATCAAAGCAACTTGCTCGCCTCTTCCTTCCTCAATATGTTTATCTAAACATAAATAGGACATATTTAATTGTCCATCCAAAAACCAGTCATGATGCCCACCTAGCTTAGGGGATAGAATGGTTTTTGGAAATTCAAACCAGGACAATGCGCTAGCTTGTTGCTCCCAAAATTGGGCTGGGTTATCAATACTTTCATGGTAATGATTTAGATACGAGCTTTTCATGCTTTTATTTTTTATTCAATAAATCAGCAACCTGTTGTTTTAAATTCCTAGTACTAAATGGCTTAGTTATAAATAAATCAGCCCCTACATCATATCCTTTTTGAATATCCATCTGTTTTGTTTTTGCAGACAAAAACACCACTTTAATGGCAGATAAAATGGGCGTTGATTTAATGTGTTCACAAATAGCATAACCATCCACATCAGGCATCATAATGTCTAGCAAAACTAAGTTCGGGGGATCCACTGACAATGCATTAAGGGCTTCTGTACCATTGCGCGCAATTATTACTTTATAGCCTGATTTTTTCATTAAAAATTCCAAGGACATTAAAATAAATGGATCATCATCCACCACTAATATTTTAGGTATCTCGCTCACAGTTATTCAAATTTTAATTTAATTGATTGGTATTTTAACACAGAAACAAGCGCCACTTTGCGGCCTATTTTCGACCCAAATGCTTCCATGATGCATTTCTACAATTCTCTTGCTAATTGCTAATCCTAAGCCACTTCCTTCTGGTTTTTTCAATGTTTGGTTCTGTGCTTGAAAAAATTTATCAAAAATCAACTCATGCCATTCAGAGTTAACACCTTCCCCGTCATCTATTACTTTAATGAGTACAAATTTTTGATCTACAACACCAGAGATGATGATATCTTGTTTAGCAAATTTAATAGCATTGGTTACAAGGTTATATACAACTTGCTTTATCAAATCTTTATCTCCCTTGATATTGGGAAGAGAAGAAATAGCCAACTGCCACTTTAACCCTCTTTCTTTTCTTAAGGAATCGGCAGTATTCAGTACTTCAATAATGGCTTCGTTAATATCAAAAGATATTGTATTTAACTTTTGCCTGCCACTTTCATATCGTTCTAGATTCAGTACCTGAGTAATTAAATGACTTAGTCTTTCCGTCTCATTGACCACCGCTTCCAAGTATTTATTTTTTTCCAACTCCTCTAAATCAGGATTGTCTTGTAAAATTTCACTCAAGGCACGAATAGAAGTTAATGGAGTTCGAATTTCATGCGTTACCGTATATAAAAACTCATCCTTCATTTCATCCATACGCTTTAACTGATGATTGACTACCCTTAACTCCTCCGTTAATTTATTTAAAGCTGTAGATTCTTTCTTTAATTCAATATTAGTCGCCTTTACTTCCTGTGACTCTTTAATGATATTTAATACTTCCTGAAGCCCAACTTCCTTTTGGCTAACAATATTGTTAATCATTAGTCTGGCAGTTGCAGAACCAATATTGCCAGACAACACTTTTTCAATTACACTAATTAAATGAGGAGGAGCTTGATCTAACTTAATTAATTCGATTTTGTGCCTTTTTTCATAGGATGCTAATAATTGTGCAGTTCTATCTTTTCCCAATAAATTAAGCATAAGGGTTTTTAAATCCTTCATGCTAGCAGTTCGGTTCAATACCCAACTTCCATTTTCGGTTTGATTGGTTTGCTTGAATACATCCACAAAAAGTTCAGCTTGATATATTTCCTGTGGTGTTCTTTCCGTTGCCAAGGAAACTCCAAAAAAGAAACTCGCATTTAAAAATATACTCCACATAAAACCATGGGTAATTAAATCAAACCCTCCAAGACCAAAAAGTGCTGTAGGATTTAAAATGGAAATACCCCAAGGGCCTGATTCTACAATAGTGTGGGGCAAATAACCTGCCTCTACAATTGAAGGCACCACTAGGGTATAAAACCAAATTGCAAAACCCACGATTATACTACTTAATGCCCCCTTTTTCGTAGCACGCTTCCAATAAACACCTCCAATAATAGCAGGAGCAAACTGAGCAACCGCAACAAAAGAAACCAATCCAATTGAAACCAAGGAAAATTTTTCCGCTACAAATCTTTCAAACAAGTAAGCCAAAATCATAATAATTACGATTCCAATTCTTCTTGTAGTTTTTAACCAATTACGGATTCCTTTATCAATATTATCTTGTATTTTAATTAAACTAAAAAAAATAGGTGCAACCACATGATTACTCACCATGGTTGTCAAAGCAATGGTTTCAATAATGATCATGCTACTTGCTGCGGAAAAACCACCAATATATACTAACAAGGTTAACCAATTGCTTTTCATTAGCATAGGGAGAGCTAAAATATAGGTGTCTCCATTTACAGCTGTACCCGCAAAGTATATACCCCCAGCAAGGGATACTGGCAAAACAAAAATGTTAATTAACAATAAATACAACGGAAATAACCAAACCGCTTTTTTTAGATGATCTTCATTTGTATTTTCAACTACTGCCACCTGAAATTGTCTTGGCAAAAACAAAACAGCAAACATGGATAAAATCATCAATAAGAATAAATGAAAGTATACATGCTCCCCTTGTAATGTTGTATTAGCATCATAATTAGGTAAATAGCTTGCTTTTACAAATAAATCTTCCCAGCCATTAAATAATACATATACAATGGCAGCGCCTGCAATTAAAAAAGCAACTAATTTTATGATGGATTCAAATGCAATCGCAACCATCATTCCTTCATGCTTTTCAGTTGCATCCACTTTTCTTGTTCCAAATAAAATTATAAATAAAGTAATGCCAATTACCAATAATAATGTAATTGTATTATTTAAGTCAAATGCACTAGCATCTGTATGATTGGCAATACTCGTAATAGTTTTAAGACTCTCACTGATTGCTTTTAATTGAATAGCAATGTAGGGGATGACTCCTGTTACACAAAGGACAGTTACAATTGCTCCTAATGAAATGTTTTTACCGTATCGTGTAGAAATAAAATCAGCGATACTCGTAATATTTTGCGTTTTTGAAATACGAATAATTTTTCGGAGCATCAAAAAAACCAATGGAGCTCCTAAGCTAGGTCCAAAATAAATATATAAAAATTCCAACCCCGTTATTGAGGCCCTACCCACACTGCCATAAAACGTCCATGCAGTGCAATATACCGCCATTGATAGCGCATACATGTATGGGTTGTTAATTAATTTAAATCCACGACGCGTAGACTTTTCTACCCATGTAGCTATACCAAATAGCAGTAACAAATAACTAATTGAGCAAAATAATATAAACCAGTGATTCATTTTCTAGATTTTCGGTCCACTATAAATGAAATGCCAATAATAAATAAAAGCCATAGGCCAAATAAATACATGTATAAAATTGGCAGGTGCAACCATCCCGATTTCTTATTAGCTATAGTTAACATTGGATAGCTAATCGCAACTGCAAAAACAGTACTTGCAAAAATTAATTTTTGACCCTTTCGCTCTAACGGCATAAAATTGGAATTGGTTAAATTTAATCTATTCTCTACAAAAAACAAAACCAGCAGTTTTCACTGCTGGCCTGTTCCAATTGAATTTTTATCATTATACCAAATCTGCTGAATTTTCAGGCAGGTGATCATATTCTCCTTTAATCGAGTAGTAACCAAAAATGAAAAAACCTACACAAATTGGAGTGAAAATAATCAAGATGATTGCCCATTGTAAAGTTACATTGGCTTTAGTAGCTTCCGTTGCAGCCGCAATCTTTGTAATTGCTTGTGATGCAAGGAAGTATATAATTGATGGAGATAATACCATCCATGCCAATCCTAATATTCTTTTTATACTATTCATAATTATATTTTTATTGTTTATTAATCCATTACATTTTTATCCACCTTGTTTGATAAGTAGACCACTCCAATAAATAAACATACCGCGGCAACTCCTATTGGATACCACAAGCCTGCCAATGGATCTCCCGCAGGCTTATCTGCTGTTTTGGTAAACTCTACAATCAAAGTGCCCAGGAATGGAACCAATCCTCCAAATACACCATTACCTATATGATATGGCAATGACATAGAAGTGTACCTGATTTTTGTTGGGAACATTTCAACTAAGAATGCGGCAATTGGGCCATATACCATGGTTACATATAATATTTGAACAAATATTAACCAAATTAAGTTCCAGTAAGTACTCTTATCCAAGGTCTTTTCAACAACCGTGTTGGGTTTTGCTGACTTAGATGCAATAACCAGTGCAGCTGTTTTCGTGGAATCTAAAGTAGCACCTGCGGCTGGTTTAACATTCGCTGTCAAGGTATCTATTTTAGTGCTATCTAATTTATTTACCTGTGTATAAGAAATAACACCAGCATCTGCCCCGGCATAGGCGCTCGCTAAATGTAAAGTATCCGTTTTAGTATACTTAAAGTGTGCACCGTCGGTATAGGCGGTATCAAATTTATGTATGATGTATACTTTCGTATTATCTTTTGCATCAACAGAAGCCACTAAAGGAGCAGTAACTGTATTTGCTAAGTCAATTTTTTCAACTCTGTTTTTAGCATTGGTTACATCTAAAAAATGCTGATAGATTGGACGGTATGTTAAAATACCTGCTAACATACCCGCCATCATGATCCATTTACGACCAATACGATCACTTAAATATCCAAATACAACAAAGAAAGGTGTTGCAAACAAAATTGCCCAAAGCATTAGATTTCTTGATTGCACAAACTCTACTTTACATACTGTTTCAATGAAACTTTGAGCATAGAATTGTCCTGTATACCAAATAACACCTTGTCCCATTACTGCGCCAAACAATGCCAATAATACCATTTTGAAATTGGCTTTGTGGCCAAAGCTTTCTTTTAATGGATTAACTGATGTTTTACCTTCTGATTTTAATTTAGAGAACATCGGTGATTCACTCATCTTCATTCTAATTAAAACAGAAATACCTACTAATAAAATTGAAATCCAAAATGGATATCTCCATCCACCCCACTCAGCACTGAATTTTTCAACACCTTGACTTGAGCGAATTAAAATGATAATACCCAATGAAAGGAATAATCCTAAAGTGGCAGTGGTTTGAATCCAACTGGTCCAATAACCCCTTCTCTCTGCTGGCGCATGTTCTGCAACATAAGTTGCAGCACCACCGTATTCACCACCTAATGCTAGACCTTGTAATAAACGCAACACCAATACTAAGATAGGTGCCGCCCAACCAATCGTTGCAAAGCCTGGTACTAGACCAATCGCAAAAGTGGAACCACCCATAATTACAAGGGTCAATAAGAAGGTGTGTTTACGACCAATCAAATCGCCTAATCTACCAAAAACTAAGGCGCCGAATGGACGTACAATAAATCCTGCAGCGAAAATAGCAAGTGTGCTTAATAATGCAGAGGTACCTGCATCAGCTGGGAAAAACTGCTTCGATATAATAGTAGCAAGCATACCGAAGATGTAAAAGTCGTACCACTCAATAAGTGTCCCGACAGAAGAGGCACCGATAATAAATCCAATGCCCTTGTTTTCATTTGAATTACTCATATGGCTTTCGTTTGTGTGTTTAAGATAGTTGTTTTATTTAAAAAGTGTAGATAGTTGAAAAAGTAAATCTTGTATTTGTTATAGCATCTGTTGCACCACTTACTTTACCGTCGTTTGACCTGGTTCCATAGTTTGCAGTTGTAAATTCTAACTCAGTTCCAAATTTTAATTTATTGTGTATAAATTCAATTCTTGGAGAAATTCTGGTCAAATTTTTAATTCCTCTTCCTGCAATACCAATTGTTCTACCATAAGCCGCAGTTGCCCCTGCATCTGCCCCATCATTACTCGAAAAACCATAAAAAATTCCTGGGACTACTTTTTTGCCTGTACCCGCAATATCTATCCATGCAGCTTTTGTGTTTGCTGGCTTATAGGTCTCTAATCCATTAGCATCTCTATAACCAAAATAGCCACCCATCATAACCCATTGGTAGGTATTTTGCCCCATCAAGCCTTGCACTTTAGCAACAAATTGAGGGGTCGACAATTTTGCATAACCCATCAAGGTCAATCCCTCTACCGTTTGATCGTTGATACTATTGATCACAGCACTTCCTGTACTTGCATATTTTGTATAAGGATTTAAAACACTATAATCAACTTGTGCCCCCGCAATTAATGATGCCGATTTGAATTGAATATGCGCATTTAATTGTGGCAAAGTTGCATTCATAGACGGCGCATTGGTATTTTCTGCAGTGTTAACGCTAGGTACGCCAAATTCTCTTGGCTTATAGGCGGTTAAGGATACCGAAATATTTTGCGTTAACTGTGCAGCTACTTTCATTTGACCCGCCCAACCAAATGGGGCAATGGGAATACCTGTATTAAAATTAACTACACCAGGAAATACCTCAGGAATAAACAAAGGGTACCATGTTTGTCCAATGGTTAATGCTGCTTTTTTCCATTCTAATTTTGCGTAACCATGTCTCAATCTTAACAAACCAATATTGGCATCGGCTTGGCCAAAAAAGTCACCTTCAACTTGTCCAGTAAGCTTTGCATTTAGCACATCTGGACCTGCAATTTTTACACCAACCCTGGTTAATATACCAAGCATGTTTAATTGCGATTTGTCATTATAATCCTTCCCTGAAACCATATCCTTATCTTTTGGATAAAGCAGGAGCTGACCTTCTCTGACAAAAACAGATTGTCTAGAATCATAATTTAGATCATGTCTAATAAAACCATAAAAGGTTAGCGGGGACGGACTTGGCTTTGCGCCTGTAGCCTGCGTACTTGCAGGGGTTTGAGCAAAAGAGGTAAGGCTAATGCCCACACCTAATAAAAAGAGTAATTTTTTCATAATAGCATGTTTTCGTTAAGCTTTCGTAGGGCTAACCTAGCTAGAACTTAAACAAAATTTGCTATTTCATGTATACTATTGCTAATAGTATAGTTTAAAGGAGATGTCTTGGACCAGATTCGGCTCTAAAACGCTCCCATTTTATCATCATATATTTATCCCCTAATTCCGTTATCATCATGCCCTGATTTTTTACATTACTCGACTGAGAGATATACTCCATAAGCTCTTGATGAGTTAACACTTTATAGGTAGGGTGATAATCATAATTTTCTGGGGCCTGTACTTTATACTTTTTTACCCAATTCATTACACTCACATGACTCACCCCTAGAATACGCTCAATTTCTCTGAAAGTAACTCCTTCTATATGCAATTGGAGGGCCTTGATTACATAATATGGATCGATACTTTTCCCTTCTTTTTCTACAGTAAAATAATACTTACACTGCTTGCAAAGATAACGTTGTCGACTATTTACGATTCCGCTTTTGCATATATCCTCTTTTTTACACTTAGGGCAAATGGTGATTTTCATAACAAAAATGACATTAGATATATTAAATTAGCATTTATATATCAATTTAGCAAAAATAATTTTTGATTACAAGGTCATCCGAATCAAATTAACTTACTTTATTGTACAAACTAACGATGACCTATGAGCTACCCTTATCAAATTAAAAGTCTTGAAGCTTATCATAAAGCTTACAAGCATAGTATTGAAAATCCAGCTGCCTTTTGGAGTGAAATCGCAGAAAATTTTACATGGAAAAAAAAGTGGGATTCTGTATTAGATTGGAATTTTAAGGATCCAAAAATTGAATGGTTCAAAGGTGGTAAATTAAATATCACCGAAAACTGTTTAGATCGTCACTTAGAAAAAAATGGGGATACCCCTGCCATTATTTGGGAACCGAATGATCCCGAAGAACATCATCGCATTATTACGTATAAGCAATTGCACTTGAAGGTTTGTCAGTTTGCACAGGTCTTATTGAACAATGGCGTACAAAAAGGGGACCGTGTTTGTATCTATATGGGCATGATTCCAGAATTGGCCATTGCGGTACTGGCTTGTGCTAGAATTGGCGCTATTCATAGTGTTATTTTTGGCGGCTTCTCTGCACAAAGTATTGCAGACAGATTGGAGGATGCAAAAGCGGAATTCATTATTACCTGCGATGGCGCTTACCGTGGTGCGAAAGACATTCCTTTAAAAGGCGTAATTGACGATGCCTTAATTGGAAATAAAACCATCAAAAAAGTGATTGTTTGTACCAGAACCAGAACGGCTGTTTCCATGTTAAAAGGACGTGATGTATGGTGGGAAGATGAAATTAAAAAAGTAGAGACACAAGGTTTATCATTAGTGCCTGCTGTCGAGATGGATGCAGAAGATCCTTTATTTATTTTATATACATCAGGTTCTACAGGAAAACCAAAAGGAGTAGTGCATAGCGTAGCGGGGTATATGGTATATACCAACTATACTTTTGTGAATGTATTTCAATACCAACCCAATGACATATTCTTCTGTACGGCAGATGTGGGTTGGATTACAGGACATAGCTATATTGTATATGGGCCCTTAAGTGCAGGTGGCACCTCTTTAATGTTTGAAGGGGTTCCTACTTTCCCCGACGCAGGTCGTTTTTGGGATATCGTAGACAAGTTTAAAGTAAACACTTTGTACACTGCCCCTACTGCCATTCGTTCATTAATGGGATTTGGATTGGGCCCCGTGAAAGATCATGATTTAAGTAGTTTAAAAATATTAGGTACTGTAGGCGAACCCATAAATGAAGAAGCATGGCATTGGTATGATGAACATATCGGTAAAAAAAGATGTCCAATTGTGGACACCTGGTGGCAAACAGAAACCGGCGGTATTTTAATTTCAAATATGGCGGGCATAACCCCAGGTAAACCAGGATGGGCAACGTATCCATTGCCAGGTGTGAAACCCATTTTAGTGGATGACAAAGGCAATGAAATCACGGAGCAAGAAGAGGGGTTGTATCGTGGTAATCTATGTATCACTCAACCTTGGCCTGCGACTATTCGCACCACCTATGGTGATCATGAGCGTTGTCGCACCAACTATTTTGCAACCTATGAGAATTTATATTTTACGGGAGATGGTGCATTAAGAAACGAAGAAGGTCAATTTAGAATTACAGGCCGTGTAGATGATGTATTAAATGTGAGTGGCCACCGTATTGGAACAGCCGAAGTGGAGAATGCCATTAATATGCATGCAGGAGTCGTTGAAAGTGCAGTAGTAGGTTATCCGCATGATATTAAAGGACAGGGCATTTATGCTTATGTGATTTACACCGGATCACATGGACAGGATACGCATGGCACGGGCGATATGGTTCGAAAAGATATTTTACAAACCGTAACACGTATCATTGGACCGATTGCAAAGCCAGATAAAATTCAATTCGTATCGGGACTTCCTAAAACAAGATCTGGAAAAATTATGCGTCGCATATTAAGAAAAGTAGCAGAAGGCGAAACGAGTAACCTTGGCGATACTTCTACTTTATTAGATCCTGGAGTAGTAGATGAAATTGTAAAAGGAATGTTGTAAATATTTCCTGTTTGAAATAAAAAAAGTCCCGTTGAAATGATCAGCGGGACTTTTTTATATCCTAACAATTAGGAATTAGTTTTCCATTAATTTTTTCAACTTGCTTGACAAGAAGAATAAAATAATTGCAGCAATACCTGCCATGAAAACAAAGAACATAAAGAACTCATGTAGGTTGGTAATTTGATACCCTGCAAAAGAAGTTGCCTTGCCATTTTCTGGATACAATGCACTAAACACACCCGCTAATTTATTCGCAAATGCATTTGCTGTAAACCATACAGCCATCAATAAAGAAGCGAATTTAATAGGCGCTAATTTGTTGAATAAAGACAAGCCAATAGGTGATAAACAAAGTTCTCCAAAAGTGTGCATCATATACATTCCTATTAACCAGATCATGCTTACTTTCACGCCGGCACCTACTCCATTCACCCCGGTGGCGATCCATAAATAACCCAATGCCAAAAGCATTAAGCCCATGGCCATTTTAAAAGGAGAAGAAGGCTCTTTTTTAATTTTGCCTAACTTAATCCAAACCCATGCTACCAAAGGCGCAAGGGTCACCACAAAAATAGAATTGAGGGACTGAAAGAAACTAGTTGGCACTTCAAAAAAGCCAAGATCTCTTTGCGTATTTTCAGAAGCAAAATAAGTTAAGGAAGCACCTGCTTGTTCAAAGGCGCTCCAAAAGAAAATTACAAAAAAGGAGACCGTAAACAACACGGCTACTTTTTTCTTTTGTAAAAGATCTAAAGATTTATCTGAAAAAATAATAAAGGCAATAAACAAAATACAAGCAAGCAATAACCAAAATAAATAACTCACTACTTTAATATCTATGTACACCAACGCAATGGTCACCAGAGACACTAAAAATAAAAAGCCAACCATTACAGGTAGTTTTTGGAAGAAAGCTGGTGCCTCTTTAGGTGCTTGTCCAATGGGTTGTCCATCTACATCTACCAAGTATTTTTTCTGAAATACCATTTGTGTAATTACACTTAACAACATGGCAATCCCCCCCGCTAAAAAAGCCCATTTAAAATCTCCACTCACACCAGTGTCTCCAAAAGCTCCACAAACAATGGGTCCTAAGGCACCACCGGTATTAATCCCCATATAAAAAATGGTATAAGCAGCATCTGTTTTACTATCCCCCTTTGCGTACAATTGACCCACCATACTGGAAATATTGGGTTTGAAAAATCCATTGCCCGCAATCATACAACCCAACCCTGTATAAAATAAAGGAGTTGCCAAGGCTGCATTGTCATAAAAATTACCACAAAAAAACAGAAAGAATTCTCCAATGGCCATCACCAATCCTCCAGCAATAATGGATCTATTATTACCCCAATAACGGTCAGCGATATAACCTCCTAATAAAGGGGTTAAGTAAACTAGTCCCGTATAACTTCCATACACCTGAGAGGCAAAAACTTTATCAAAAAGCAATGCTTTGGTTAAAAACAATACCAAAATGGCACGCATACCATAATAGTTAAATCGCTCCCACATTTCTGTTGCAAACAATACATATAACCCTTTTGGATGCTTTTGCGCTGTTGTAGACATATTCAATTGTTTATTTAATTGACCCAAATTAATAAAATCCCTTCAATAATTTTTACTTTCGCGTTGCAAACCTTTATATATGAATATTTTAATCATTGGAAGTGGTGGTAGAGAACATGCTTTGGCTTGGAAAATGGCACAAAGCCATCACTGTGACAACTTGTTTATTGCGCCCGGAAATCCAGGCACAGCGAGTGTTGGCACCAATGTGGCTATTCAAGTAAATGATTTTGCAGGGCTTAGAAATTGCGTATTGGAAAATGCAATTGATATGGTGGTGGTGGGGCCCGAAGATCCCTTGGTAAACGGGATTTATGACTTTTTTGCAAAGGACGAAGCCACCCAGCAGGTAAATGTAATTGGCCCTTCAGCGGAAGCAGCCCAATTAGAGGGTAGCAAAGCTTTTAGCAAACATTTTATGCAAAGACATGGTATCCCTACCGCTAGCTATGCTGAATTTACCCATGCTAATTATAATGAAGGTGTGGAATATATTAAGTCTCATTCCCTACCTATTGTATTAAAAGCAGATGGATTGGCAGCTGGAAAGGGCGTTATCATTGCATTTACGCACCAAGAAGCCCTTACGAGCTTTGAAGAAATGATTCAAAATAAGCAATTTGGAGAAGCGAGTTCAAAAGTAGTGATAGAGCAGTTTTTAGAGGGTATTGAGGTAAGCGTTTTTGCACTCACAGACGGAGTAAACTACCAGATTATTGGCCATGCCAAGGATTATAAAAGAATTGGAGAAGGAGATACCGGCCTTAATACGGGTGGTATGGGCTGCGTGAGCCCGGTTCCCTTTATGGACACGGATTTTATGCAAAAGGTGGAAACACGCATTATCCAACCCACCATTCAAGGTATTCAGTCCGAAAACTTGGTCTATAAAGGCTTTGTGTTTTTTGGCTTGATGAATTGTGGTGGAGAGCCCTATGTTATCGAATACAATTGCCGATTGGGGGATCCCGAAACAGAGGTAATTCTACCCAGATTACAGACCGACCTTGTAAGTCTATTGGCTGCCGCAGACAATGGCACTTTGGAGGACGTCAATATTGAGTATCATCCTAGCGCATTTGCAACCGTTATGGCAGTGAGTGGTGGCTATCCTGGAGCCTATAATAAAGACTTCCCTATTCAGGGTTTAACAGAAGCTGCTACTGTACCTGGAACGCTTGTATTTCAAGCTGGGACTGGGTTTAAAGACAATACAGTAGTTACAAAAGGGGGGCGTGTTTTAACAACAACTGCCCAGGGAAATGACTTGCAAGAAGCAGTTAGCAATGCACAAAAAGCCTTGGCACATATCCAATTTGAGGGGATGTATTTTAGAAAAGATATTGGCTACGAATTCAAGGCCTAGACCCTTCCAAAAATTATTCTCATTGATTTTCTAAAAAGCTTTGTAGTTCAAGGATTTTAAGTGAATTTTGTAACATTCAAATTGAACTATCAAAACATTGAACAATAATGGGATTATTTAACTTTTTTACCCAAGAAATCGCGATGGACTTGGGCACCGCAAACACATTGATTATTCACAACGACGAAGTAGTAGTAAATGAACCTTCCATTATCGCCTTGAATAGGAATAATATGAAGGAGGTTTTAGGAGTTGGAAAGAAAGCGTTGTTGATGCACGAGAAAACACACGAAAGTATTAAAACAGTACGTCCATTAAAAGACGGAGTAATCGCCGACTTTAATGCCGCTGAATTAATGATTCGTGAGTTGATGAAAATGATTTATCCAAAGAAGCCATTATTTCCTCCAAGTTGGAGAATGGTTATTTGTATTCCTTCTTCCATCACCGAAGTTGAAAAAAGAGCGGTACGTGATAGTGCTGAGCAAGCAGGTGCAAAAGAAGTGTATATGATTCACGAACCGATGGCAGCTGCATTAGGTATTGGTATTGATGTAGAAGAGCCTGTAGGAAATATGATTATTGATATCGGAGGTGGTACAACAGGTATTACCGTAATCGCCTTAGCAGGTATTGTGTGTGACCAAAGTATTCGTGTTGCGGGAGATGAATTCACTGCAGATATTATGGAAGCATTAAGACGTTACCATAGTTTATTAATTGGTGAGCGTACTGCAGAACAAATTAAAATTCACGTGGGTGCTGCTTTAAAAGATTTAGACAATCCGCCAGATGACATGCCAGTAAACGGAAGAGACTTGGTAACAGGTATTCCAAAACAAATCATGGTATCTTACCAAGAAGTAGCAGAAGCATTAGATAAAAGTATTTTCAAAATAGAAGAAGCCATCTTAAAAGCTTTAGAGACAACACCTCCAGAGTTGGCTGCAGATATTTACCGTCGTGGTTTATACATAACAGGTGGTGGATCTT
>JACCDH010374994.1_pt1 | contig 15689 bp, 11 predicted proteins | sample 7442481 | NCBI WGS metagenome assembly JACCDH01 (sample SAMN15323433, study PRJNA562643) | freshwater metagenome | isolation source: river surface water | place: USA:Blue River Watershed | collected 2017-08-15
CTAGTACCTTCAGTGAGGAGGGAGAGTATTATTCTGTGGCTTTGAACCCGAATGGCAATGTCTGGCGCTGCGCCCGAACAAAGCGAAGCGTTCTCACGACGAAGGAGTAATGACGCAGTTGGGCGGGTCAGCCCCCTAAATCCTGAATCCTCGTTCCTAGTTCCTTCAGAGAGGAGTGTGGAGGGAGAGGGTGAGTGTGAGGAGGAGTGTGAGTGCGGAGGGTATAAAAAACAAATGCCCCGCAACATGAACACTCAATGCGGGACACTTGTTTATGTCAGTCGTATGAAAAGTGCGTTATTTTAAGGTGGTGATGCCGGTATTGGTTACTGCCCCTACGTTGACTACCACATTGTTTAAAGTAGTATCACTGTATGGGGTCTTTGGCATAATCAGTACCTGGTAGCTGCCTGCTTTCAGGCCGCTGATCATGAAGCCTCCAGTTAAGACATTGGCGTAAGTGCTGAATGTATCGGTGCCCGAAATGGCATATACTGCAGGGTTAGCTAAAAGTGGTAATACCACACCGCTGATGGCGCCATCTACGCTCTTGTTCACCACTCTGATAACGGGTTTTAACAAGAACTTACCATCGCCAGTTTGTACAATCGATTTATCGGCATCAAAATCCAACAACATGCTGTAGTTAATACCGGCGGTGAGTGTGGCATTGACCTGTAATTTTAAGCCCGATTGCTGACCGCTGGGTGTTTTGAGCGGATACACATTGCCCTTGAATTTAACCGAGTTGTTGCTGCCTAAATACAATCTGATTTGTGATACAGTACCCACTGCTACTTGTCCGTTAGCAATTAAGGTGTCTTTGCCGTTGGTAAGATCTAATAAGTTGTAGATGCCTGCTTTCACGTTGAGCTTGGTCCACCCATTGACATCAGAATGCACTTCGGCACCTGTAATTTCAACATTCACTTCGTCGTAATCACCCGGAGCATCAGTCATGCGCATCTCAAATCCGGTTTGAGGCGATGTATTGCTACTGCCACCGGTATCTGGCTTTTTACAGGCGCTGAAGAAAATTAGTGTCATAACAATTCCCAGTGCTATCCAGGCACCGAGTAAAGCATTGTTTTGGCCTCTCGCTAAAACAATGGTGCGGATGTTTGATGTTGCGTTTTTCATATACAGACTTTAGCAGGGATGATGCCATGATCAGTTTTTTCGTTGTAAATATATTTAAATCAAGTGTTTGTAAGGGTTTTGGAGAATGGCTTTCCTGTGCCAAAACCGATGTTTTTTACAAATTTTAGAAAATTATTATCAAATTGAGAATAAATATCTGTTCATCAGATTATTAAGTAATAAAAAAGTCGCCGAAGCACAGGCAACGGCGACTTTCAAAAAGATTTATTGAGACTTAGTTAAATCTCCAACCCAATCTAAATACCGGTATAGCGCTGATGGTGGTTAAGCCACTGTTTTTGTTTTCAAAATTTACAGTTGTGATGGTGGTGTTGTTGGTTTTTCTAACCGTTTCGCTTTGCTTTTCAGTTGAACTGGTATATGCAGCAAAAGTGTACTCAATACCAACATACAGGCCATCAGCTACCCAATAGTCGAATCCCAGGAAGGTGTTGATGCCCATGTCTGAGAATTTACGGTGACCGTTTTCAGTGTAGTTGTTGATGTAAGTGGCGTTGTTGAAGTTAACCCCTTCAGTTTTAATACCACTGCTACCAAAGCCAATCTCTGCGCCGATGTATGGCGATAGGCGTTTAGTGCCATTGAAGTGTTTCTCAACCCCTAATAACAACATTGTGCTATTGTTATTGGTGGTGAAAGATCCGGTTCCGCCGGTTCCGTTAGCGTTTTCGGCCGTGTTGTTAACGGTTTTTTGGTTGTCTACCATAAGACTGAGGCGAACTGCTAATTGGTCTTTGACAAAATAACGACCGTTGAGGCCCATGGACATCACATTGCTGTTAAAAGAAGCAAGTGACATGCCCACCTGAGAGGTGATGGTACCTTTAACTGGTTTTGCTGGCGTTTCTGAACAGAAAATGCTGTTGCTGAATGCCAGAATGGCTGAAAGAATAATGGTTTTTTTCATGATGTTTTGGGTTTAGGTTGAACAAATTTATAATAATAATATTCAAATTAAACCATTGCAAATAAGATATTTAGTCACATTTGTCTTAAATAAACATCAAACTGATCAGTATCATTAAATACTGATTCTGAAATAGAGTGCAGAAGGTATCAGGAACTTGGTTTTGCTGTACGGTACCGAATGGTGTTCATTCATACTCGGGGTCAGAGGGTACTCTTTGTCGTACTTGTAGCTATATTGGTAGCGGTAGATGGGCAGCTCGAGCACCATACTAAAAAAGCGGTTCAATTTGTATGCGCCTCTAAATAAAAGTGCTCCACCTGTCTCTGTTTCCAGTCGGCGTTCTGTTTGATTCTCTATAGAAGTATACAGAATGTTCATGGTATCGGATTGTTGAAAGTAAAACCCGGCACCGACATAAAATTGCCAGTTCTTGTGTTGGTGGAAATTATACGTATAAGAAATGTTTAAGCGACGGTGCAGCCGGTCGTTGGTCTTTTTAACGCCGTTTACATACGTGTTCTTAGCACTGTAGTTGCGCACATAACCAAGACCTGCCAGGTGTTTTTTATAACCATATTGTAATTCGTAGTAGGCGCCAGAATAAAACAAACCGCTGTTTTTAATTGGCTCAGCCAATTGTATGATTGGATTGAGTGACACCATCAGATGGAGTCCCAGTTGTTTGGCAATGCTATCTTTTGTGTTTGCCTGTGCTTGCGTGCTGATGAGCAGGAGCAGGAGACAAATTTTATTTCTCAAAAGGAGAGGAGAATTTAGGGTCATGCAAACTGCTTTGATCGTCCAAAGTTCTGAGGAAGGCCAGGATATCGGCTTTTTTACCGCCAGAATACGAATCAAAGTTGTGTGCAGGTGGGCGGTTTTTTAACTCGTCGCTCAGGTGGTCGTTGTTCTGAACCCCGAAGCCATAGTGATTAATCACTTCGCTGAGGGTTTTAAAACGACCATCGTGCATGTATGGCGCCGTTTTAGAAATATTTCTTAGATCTGGAATGCGGTATTGACCATCTTTGCCTTTGTCTTTGTCTTGCGCATCCAAACCAATATTGGCAAAACGTTCGCGTTTAGAACCTTCGTAAGAAAAGTCTTCGTGTAAGAAATGGCATTTGTCGCATTCTAGTTCTACGAACAGATCCATGCCACGCATTTCATTTTGTTCGAAGTTAGAGAAGCCGCTTTTGATGCCTTTATCAAATTTGCTGTTTTTGTTGACGATAGAGAAGAGGAACTGACCGAGACTTTCGCGCATTCTGTCGGTGGTGATGGTTTCGTCGCCGTAGGCATCTTTAAAGAGTTTCTGATAGTATTTGAGATTGCCAATTTTTTCGGTGATGACATCGATGCGGGTAAAGCCCATTTCGATATGGTCTTGGATAGGTGCAAATACCATGGATTCGATTTTGGTTTCGCGGGTATCCCAGAAATAGCCCACCTTGCGGGTGTTGTATAAATTGCTGATCGGCATAGAGTTTCTTTTGGTTGGTAAACCTTCAAAACCCACGCTGAATTGAGAGACATCAGAGAAACCGTATTCTTGAATATGGCAAGAAGCACAAGCTGTTGAGTTGTTAAAAGAGAGGGCTTTGTCGTAGAATAAAACCCTGCCGATGGTCGCCTTTTTATTATCAATCACACTGCCGTCTTCGTATAGTACGGGTTCCTGACCATTGTCGGTGGTGACATGACTATAATCGAAAGGTGTTGACGGGAGATTAAGTTTTGTCTCTCCAATAACAGGCTGGTCTGGCATTTGACGGGTACAGCCAATCAGGATGGCGATGAGAGAAAGAGAAAAGACGATTTTTTTCATATGGCTTTTAGTGTTGATATGATATATAACAAATAATCGGACTTAAGCCCCTAAATGTTACATATTACATCAAAATTAATTTATTTAATGGTGAAAAGAAAGAAATTTATAATTAATTTTTAAAGATCATTATGGAAAATCAATTTTAAAGTAACTGACTGTGTTGGTATTGTGCCCTTAGGGTTTTGATAATTTCAAGAATTTTGTTTATCTTGCCGTAGTTTAATTATGGGTCATATTCCACCACTAATCCTCGACTTAGCGTTAATTTTAGTTTCAGCCGCTGTAATCAGCATGGTGTTTAAAAAGTTAAAGCAACCGGTAGTATTGGGGTATATTATTGCGGGTTTGTTGGTGGGACCTAACTTCAACTTGTTTCCATCGGTTGTAGAAATTAGCAATATCAAGACTTTGGGAGAGATTGGGGTGATATTTTTGTTGTTCAGTCTGGGCTTGGAATTCAGTTTTAAGAAATTGCTCAAAGTAGGTGGAGTAGCGGTGATGACGGCGGTTAGTGGTGTGGTAATGACCATGCTGTGTGGCTATATTCTAGGGAAACTCATGGGATTAGACGGTCTCAATAGTTTGTTTCTTGGCGGAATTCTGGCTATTGCCTCAACCACCATTATTATCAGAGCTTTTGATGAACTGGAATTAAAGACTAACAAATTTGCTCAAATTGTTACAGGTGCTCTTGTAGTAGAAGATTTGGTGGCGGTAGTTTTAATGGTACTCTTGTCTTCTGTAGCAGTGAGTGTCTCTTTTCAAGGCACTGAAATGCTCTTATCTATTGGTAAACTAGCCTTTTTTCTGGTATTGTGGTTTGTATCGGGTATTTTTTTCTTACCCGGGTTTTTCCGAAAAATGAAGCCTATACTCAGTGAGGAGTCTTTATTGATTGTTGCGTTGGCATTGTGTTTTTTGATGGTATACCTGGCCACTCTGGTGGGATTTTCTGCTGCTTTGGGGGCTTTTGTGATGGGGTCAATTCTGGCAGAAACAACTAAAGCTGAAAAGATTGAACACCTGATTACACCGCTAAAAAACTTATTCGGTGCCATCTTTTTTGTTTCTGTAGGGATGTTGCTGGATGTGCAAATGATTGGCAAATACTACGGTCCCATTATTGCCGCAACTTTGGTTTTGCTGGTGGGTAAGCCTTTGTTTGCAGCTACGGGTGCTTTACTATCCGGTCAGAATTTAAAAACATCTGTGCAAACCGGTATGAGTTTGTCTCAGATAGGAGAATTCTCTTTCATTATTGCCGGCATGGGCATCAGTTTAAAAGTAACAGAAGATTATCTTTACCCTATAGCTGTTGCCGTATCGGTAATTACCACTTTCACAACGCCTTACATGATGCGTTTGTCAGAACCAGTTTACAATTGGCTGGAGCGCACCTTACCAGCTTCTTTTTTATACAAGTTGGAACAATACAGCGAAGCTGCTGATAAAACCAGAAACGAAAGCGATTTCAAACAATTGCTCAAAAATCAAATCATTAGTGTGCTGATCAACTCGGTGATTATCATCACCATAATTCTATTTAGCACTTCGATTTTGTATCCGATGTTAGCGCCATGGCGTTATGGTAGATGGCTGGATGTTTCTTTGACGATGCTATTATTATCGCCTTTTATTTGGGCTTTGGCATTCAGACGTACTAATAAAGAGTTGTACGCCAAGGTGTGGAGTGATCCAGGTAAACGCAGTCCCTTAATTACATTGATGCTCACCAGATTGGTATTGGCAATTGTGTTTATTGGATTTGTATTTGATCAGCTGTTTTCGCCAAAAGTGGCGCTAATGGGGGTATTGGTAGCTATTGTTTTATTTGTACTTTTCGCCCCTAAAATCAAACGTTTCTACAGTCGCATCGAAAAACGTTTCATGTCCAATCTCAATGAGCGGGAAATGGCTAAACAGCATAAGCCTTTGTCGCCATGGGATGCCCACATGGTAAGTATGCCTATAGATGCCTTGTCGGTGTTTGTGGGAAAATCGCTCGAAGAGTCGCAGGTGCGTGAACGCTTTGGGGTTAATATTGCCAAAATTGTGAGAGGAAACAATACTATTTCAGTGCCTTCTCGCTCAGAGCGTTTGTTTCCCAATGATGAATTATTCGTAATTGGGACCGACGAACAATTAAAGCGGTTTGGACATGCTTTGGAAGAAAATTGCAATATCAATATCGATCCCGATAAAACAGATGTCACTTTGTTGAGCATAGTGCTGCACAAGGGGTCGTTTTTTATTGACAAAAGCATACGCAACTCCAATATTCGAATACTCTCTCAAGGCCTGGTCGTGGGTGTCGAGCGCGATGGTCAACGGATCTTAAATCCTGAGTCAGAGTTTGTCTTCAAACTAAACGATACTGTGTGGGTGGTAGGCAACGAAACCAGAATTCGCATCCTGGCTAAGCAATCCTGATTTTAATCATTCGTTATTATCTGCTGAATATTAGGTAGATAATCTTATATCTGTCTGTAAAATGTAAAAGGTTTAATTTGTTCTTGTTTTGTTAAAAAATAAGTATAATTTTGTTCATTCCGTGCCTGTTAAATAAAATTTGGTCATGGATTTTCGTTCTCAAATTAACAACAAACACCTATAAACATGAAACAAAACTACACTCTCTTACATTGGAAAACGGTTGTTTTTCTGGCCGTTTTTAGTTGTTTGCCTCTTCGGGCGCAATTAAGTGGATCTTACACCATTAATCCGACACAATCTGCCAGCAGTACCAATTACCAGAACTGGGCTTCTGCCATTGGTGATCTCTTGTCTGCCTCTCGTACCGATGGCGGTTCTACCCAGGGTCCGGGTATTTCTTCTTCGGTAACTTTTACCGTTTTTGACACAGTTTACAATGCGGTCTCTATTGATTTTACAGCGGTTGCTGGTTCTATGCCTTCTCGCAGGATTGTCTTCCAATCGGCGAGCAATAATAGTAAACGTTGTGTTTTAAAGTATGCGTCATCCAGTTCTAATACCAACGATTATGTGATGAATTTTAATGGTGTAGACAATGTGACTTTCAAAGGTATTGGATTCGAACGCACCGGAACCGCAGCCTATGCCACCGTTGTGCAGATTGGTAACGATGCCAATCAGGTTCGATTTGATAATTGTTTGTTTAGAAGTAAGAAAGTGCCAAGTAATTCTACCAATGGATTTAACTATACTGTTGGTTCTTGTCTCTATTTTTATGGCAATGCCGATAGTACAGAGGTGTTGAATTCGCATTTGCTTTATGGATATAACGGCGTGTATTGTGCTTCAGCTGCCACCAATAATTTATTCAGTGGCAATATTTTTGATACCAGTGGCTCTGCCGGTATATATATCACGGGCCAAACCAATTTGCGCATCATTGGCAATACCTTCAACATGGGAGATTTCGGAACCAATCAGGGGCACTATACTTCTTATGGGATGCGAATAGAATCATCACCAAGCATGTTGGTGACTAAAAACAAGGTGTTCATGTCGGCCGCCAACGGCCAGGTTGTGCGTGCAGTTATTATTGCTTCTACCACCAGTACGGCTTCGGCACCTGCATTGATTACAAATAACTGGATAGTTAATTCAGGTGGTTCTGGCGATTGCACAGGTTTGGCCGTGTATGCCTGTAACTACCTCAACTTTGTTAATAACAATGTCTTAATCACCAGTCCCCTTACCAGCAGTGCCGCCTACTACCATTACCCTCAATACACCAACACTTACATCAAGTTAATCAACAATAACCTGATCAACAAAGGTTCTGGATACGCATACAGCGTTACAGGCTCTAATACCGCCGATTTAGACACATTAGATTACAACAATTTGTTTAGCAGTGGCACATATGTGGCTAACTGGTCGGGAACCACCTATACCACCTTGTCGGGACTGCAATCAGCCAGTTCTAAAGATGCCAATTCTATCAGTGTTGATCCTGGTTATATCAATGCGCGCAACTTACATGTCAGTAATGTTGGTCTCAATCAAAAAGCGCTTAAATACCCTTGGGTGCCTGTTGATATAGACAACGAACAAAGGGATACTTTAACGCCGGATATTGGGGCTGATGAGTTTACACCGATATACAATGATGTTGGAATAAACGCCGTAGACAGCCCTTCTGTATTTTGCGCGGGCACCAAAAATGTGCGGGTTAAGTTTCAGAACTTTGGTGTGGATACCATCAAATCGGTGCGCATTCAATGGCAGATAAATTCGAGTACACAAACTTCCTATAACTGGACTGGCACCTTAGCGCCTGGTGCTACATCTGCCTCTCTTGTCTTAGGTTCATATGCCTTTTCTGCTAATACACCATACACAATAAGGGCATGGACTACAATTCCGAATAACCTTAGTGATGGTAGAAAGAGCAATGATACGCTTTCGGTTCTCCGCTATGCCGGCATGACAGGTACTTATAAAATTAGTGATTCTTTGAATGCCGATTTTAAATCGTTTAATTCGGCTATTGCGGCATTTACGGAGAGAGGTATTTGCGGTCCCATTACCTTTAAAGTGGCACCGGGTATATACAACGAACAAATTACCTTGTTGCAGTTGCCAGGCATGGGTTCTTCCAATCCAATTACTTTCCAAAGTATGGATAAAGATAGTTCGCTGGTTCGAGTGGTATTGCCAAGTACTGTAGCGACAGGTAATAACAATGCGGCTATTCAGCTAAGGGGCGCTGATTATATCCATTTTAAAGGCATCACATTCGAACGGACCGGTAGCAACCCAATTGCCCATGTCTTGCATATCTTTAATGGCTCTACACACAACACTTTCAGAAATTGCCAAATGATTGGGTTGAAATTAACCACTGCCAGTACCTCTGCCTATAACATCTGGTCGGATCAGGGTGTTGACGACTACAACGAATTTCATAATAACTATGTCAAATTCGGCAACAGCAGTGTGTTTTATACTGGATTGAGCACGACGCACGAAGTTGGTACCGTCTTTAATGGCAATGTTTTCGATAGTGCATACAACTCAACTGTTCAAATCAGTTACAACGATGCTGTGAATGTTAGTAATAACCATTTCGGAAAAGTGATTAGTCCCATTACAGCCAATTACAGCCTACAGTTATTGGATTGCGACCTGGCCTTACGGGTGATGAGCAATAAGTTCATCGATCAGGGTTCTGAATCGTCAATAATGTTGACTGCTTGTAATGCTGTTTCCGGAAATCCCGGTTTTGTGGCCAATAATGCAATTTCTAAAGCCAGTGGCAAGGGCATAATTTTAGATGGAGTTGATTATCAAACAGTGGCCTTTAACAGTTTGTATTTTACAGCAGCAAACTCTGCCAACTATGGGATATATTCGAGTGTTAACACTACCACCAATTTGGTAATGAAAAGCAATAACATGTTGCTCGAAGGCGGTCAGGCTTTCTTTATTCCCAGTGCATCTCAGGTCAGTGCCAGCGATTACAACAACTTACTCATCAAAGGTGGAGCTTTTGCTTATTGGGGCGCTGCGTACACAAATCTTAATGATTTAAGTGTGGCCAGTGGTAAAGATCTGAATACAAAAACACTAAATCCATTGTTTAAATCAGCCACCGATCTGCATATTTCCAATCCCTTGTTAAAAGGCGCCGGAGCAGCGGTTACTGGTATAACCACCGATTTTGATGGCGAAATCCGAAATACCACCAATCCGGATATTGGTGCAGATGAGTTTAAGTTGAAAGACCATGATGCCGGAATCGTTGAAATGACTGGTCCGGGTTCTGGAGCATGCGCCGGTGTGCAGTCTATAGAAGTGGTTATTCAGAATTTTGGCGGAGATACGTTGACCTCTGCTGATATTAAGTGGATGGTTGGTACCCTGCCTCAAACCACCTATAAGTGGACAGGCAATTTGTTAAATAAACAAAAAGACACAGTGGTAATTGGTACTTATAATTTCTTCGGTAACCTCAATCCAAAGTTTACTATATATACTGATGCACCTAATGCTCAAACAGATGCTATTAACTTTAATGATACATTGATTTTAAATCGATCAGTTAGAGCTTTGCCTGTTGCCAATGCGGGGGCGGATTTTAGTATATGTAACGGCGATGTTGCTCAAATCGGTCCGAACGCCTCTGCGGGATTCAGCTATAAGTGGTATGATCTGAGTGCCAATCTTTTAGGCAATAACTCAAAACTTAGCATCAGTCCGAATACCCCAACCACATACGTATTGGAAGTAACCAATGCCACGTTTGGCTGTAAGAAGAATGATACCATCGTGGTGAGTGTTAATCCAACGCCGGTTGCTAATGCAGGTACAGATAAAACTGTATGTTATGGCAATAGTGTGCAAATTGGAACAGCTGCTCAAAGTGGTTTTAATTATTCTTGGAGCAGTATTCCAAGCGGATACTCATCTAATATTGCCAATCCTGTGGTAAGTACCTTGCAAACCACCAGGTATGTGGTTGCCAAAACCAATTTGTCTACCAGTTGTATGGATACCGATACGGTATTGGTGACAGTGGTTTTACCGCCATCTCCTGTTATATCGGGTGCGGGAGCGGGTTGTGAAGGCGAGAGGTTCTTATATTCGACGCCAGGTGCCAGCGGTAATACGTTTAACTGGAGCGTCAGTGGCGGTCTGATCATTAGCGGACAGAATACCAATTCTGTAAATGTGCGTTGGAATGGAACTGGAAATGGTTCAATAAGTGTGATACAAGCCAATACAGCAGGTTGCCGCGATACAGTAACTTACAATGTCAATATCTACAAACGTCCTGTTGCCAAGTTTGGCGTTATGGAAGATTGTGAAGGTGGCGCCACCAGGTTTACCGATTCTTCTACAGATGCCAATGTTTATAACTGGAGTTTCGGCGATAGCAAAACCAGTTTCCAGAAAAATCCAAACCACATTTATGATTCGGTAAAAACATATATTGTGAGACTTGTAGTCAGTGGAACTGGTAATTGTTTGGATACCACTTATGGAACAGCTACTGTTTACCCATTGCCATTGTCTCAATTTAATTTTGCTAAAACTGCGGGTTTAACCTATCAGTTTACAGACAATAGCAGCGTGCCAAGTGGCAGTATCGTGGCGTGGGACTGGCAAATGGGGGATGGTAATACCTATACAGTTCAAAACCCTTTGCATGTTTATAGTTCTTTGGTAGTTGGTCAGAATTTCAGTGTGGTATTATGTGCAACAAGCGATAAGGGTTGCAGAACTTGCATCAGTAAACAACTAACGGTCACAGAAGTTAATGCAATATCCAAATCTGATGGTCTGATGGTGTATCCAAATCCTGCAAGTGGTGTGTTGAATATCGTTTCTGAGAAAGACATTTTAGGAGCTCAAATGTTCAATGCTCTGGGTCAGCAGGTGATGTTTAGCAAGCCTGAGGGCAAGGGTTTAGAGTGGAACATTGCGCATTTGGCAGCAGGTGTATACACGGTAAAGGTACAGACAGAACAGGGCTTACAAACATTAAAGGTTACTAAAGACTAGTAATTCCGGGTATATTGAAAAAGGCTTCCTTTACGGGAAGCCTTTTTTTATTGGTTTTTAAAATAGATTTTGAAGGTACTGCCTTCGTTTGGTATACTGTCAACAACAATTTTACCACCCATGGCTTCCACCTGAGTTTTGGTAATAAATAAACCCAGGCCTCTGGCATCTTTGTTGGAGTGGAAGGTTTTGTACATGCCAAATAGCTTTTTGCCATGCGTATCCAGATCGATGCCTATGCCATTGTCTTGAACGCTAAGCACAGTGTAGTCGCCTTCCGTCTCTGCACTTAAGCGAATTTGAGGATCTCTCTCCGCAGAGCGGTATTTTATAGCATTGGTCATGAGATTGAGCAGAATACTTTCCAAGTAGGAAGGAACCACGTTAACATACACCGAGTTGTTGACATCGTTAATGATGGTAGTATTATTGGTATTGCTGATCGAATTGATAGAGTCACAGGTTTTAGTAATTTCTTCGCGCAGGTTCATGCGCGTGCGACTGTTATCAAGGTTATTTTGTATGGTGATGATGTCGTTGAGGTTATCAGTGGTTTCAGACAGCTTATCGGTACTGGCTTTGAGCATGCGCATCAGTTTTTCCTGTTCGGTTTTTTGATCCGAAGCATTTAGGATATCGACAATACCGGCGATGTTGACCACGTGTGAGCGGATATTGTGAGAGACGATATGAGCGAAGTTTTGTAAACGTTTGTTTTGGTCGGTGGTAACGTTGAGGAATTGTTGCAATTTCGCTTCATGCGCACGTCTTTCGCTGATATCTCGGTGATTAGAGACAATAGCTTGAACATTCTCGTCATGTAATAAATTGATGACAACACCCTCTACCCAGATTTCGCGACCATCTTTACTGATAAATCGGTTAACTCTTGGAATAATGACACCAGGTTTTTCGATGATGTTATAGAAGTTGGCCTTAGATTCTATGGCCTGATCAGGGTGCATAATGGTGAAGATTGAGCGACCTTTCAGTTCTTCGAAACTGTAGTTGAGTGCTTTTTGCATAGCGGGACTCACATATAAGAAATGGGAGTCTTTATCGGTCATCGAAATGAAATCGCCGGCATTTTCAGCTAAAGCTTTAAATAGCGCAGACGAGCGTTTAGATTCGTTGATATTGGTGTAGATGACGATATGTCCTATGGTTTTGTTCCATTGGTCGAGATAAGGCGTTTTGTTGATTAAAAACCAGGTTTTTTCGCCGTTTGCAGATGCAATTTGCCATTCATAGGGATCTTTATAAGTATGACTGAGGATGTCATGCTGATGGTCGAGGAATCTGCCGGTAGCCCTCGTGTTCAGTAGCTCGTTGATGCTGTAGCCAGTCATTTTACAAAACATAGTATTGGCATACATGATTTCGCTGTTGAGGTTGACGATCAACAAACCTTCGTTCATGGTTTCTACAATTTTATCCCAATGCTGTTGAGGTGAATATTCCAGCAAGTTATATTTAACCATTGCCAAAACTGAAAATATGGAGAAAAACGTAAACAATGACGGGGTTACCTGAATACTGGTCGTGTTGAAAAATAAAGGCAAGATCACCTGAAACAACATGCCTCCAACAATAGGGAAGAGGAACCCGATTGCCAAAAATAAACTTTGTTTTTTCTTTATAGAACCTGGCTTGTTAATGAAGAATTGGGTCCATAGAATGCCTAATATAGCAGTACTTTGAATGGAGATCCACAAATACATGTATTTGGTAAACTCAGACTGATTAGGGTTAAGCACCCAATGCCATTGTTCAGAAGCAACTATAAAGTGGGAATCAATTCTTCCCATATTAAGAATGAGGAAAAACGTGGCAGGAAAGACTTGTGAAATGAATAAGAGACTAAACCATTTCTTTTTATCCCAGCCGTAGAAATAGGCGATGAATATGATGGCAACCGGAGTAGTCAGTATGACGAATTGACCGAGGATATAAAGCCAGTCGCTGGCTACTTCAATGTCATGCGACATGCGCATAAAAGCATCAGATAATTGCCAGAGAGCCACAATAAGTATGAAAAATGAGAAAATGGTATTCAGTGAGTTCTTTGGTTGAAACAATAGTACATATATGAAAATGGCAATATTGATAAACGCCGGTAATACCGATAGTATCCATACATCGGTGCGACTGAAATCCAGTTCAAATAAGTAGCTAAATGAAATATAATTGTTCAATTTTATAGTGGTTTATTGTGTAAAAAAAAGCGGTAAAAAGGTCGGTAATTGGGACCTTATTTCAGCAAATAATTTCCAAAATTAAACTAAATAAAATGCTGTGTCAAGTGTCGGGTATGCAATTTAAATGTTGAAAATATTTAATGATGTGCTGTATATGTTTTTTTTAATTTAATTATTGATATAAAATACTGTTTATGTGACAGTTTGTTTGTTGTAAAATATAAATAAATTACATTTTTGTTGTTTTAAAAAAATAATCAGGGTGTGGAAATATGTCTTTTTCGGGCGAAAAAATGCTATTAAAAAACCAGAAAATTATTCTAAATCGGTGAAATTGACCCCTTAAAAAGTTTTGTTTAAAATAATTTATACAATATTCAAGAGAATTAGTTTCCGTTTCGGGAAAACGCATAAAAAGGTGTCTGATTTTAATACACTTTTGTAAGTAGTTAAATAGTTAAAAAACAATCAAATTCATGAACATTTCGAAAGTTTCAATTATTGATAGCAACAATTTTTATGCACTGGGGATTAAGTATGTTTTACAATCTTTAGAATCATGTAAAGGTAGCGAGATCAATATTTATTCAACAGGTGCTGAGTATTTAAGCAGCAATCAGAATTCAGATCTGGTATTGCTTAACATGATGCTGCCAGACATCGGCGGAATTAAATTATGTCATTTGATTAAAACCAAAGCGCCTAAAACCAAAGTGATCTTATTGTCTATGAATGACGATGAAAGTGATTTGTATAATTGCTTAACATCTAATGCCAATGGATTCTTAATCAAAGATTTCAAGGATAAGGAACTCGACTTTGCCATTTACAAGGTGTTTAACGATTCGTATTATATTGACTCTAATCTGGCACTCCGCCTGATCAAAAACAGTCCGACCAACAAAAAACTCGAAGCTAACAGTCTAAACGACTTTGAATTAACCTTGTTGCAGTATATCTCCGATCAGTTAACGGATATGGACATAGTGGATAAACTGAAAATGCCAAGAGGTAAGTTATCTTATTATAAAAGAAAGCTTTACAAGAAACTAGATGTCAAAAATTCTGCAGGTTTAATTAAAAAAGCTGTTTCGTTAAAATTAGTAAGTTAATCTACAAAAAATAAAAGTAAGTAAATTAGAAGTTTAACTGAATTAACGCTTAAATATTTAAAAAAAACACCAATTTTCGGGTAAAATTTTTTCATTTTTGGGTAAAAAAAATTAATTTTGTCTTACTGAATAACAAACTATCCCCCTAAGAACTTGTTAATCAGTTACAGAAGCTTCTAACACATTACACACAAATAACATGAACCAATCAGAACAGCCTTACAGATCGATTATCGTTGACGACGAGCCTCAGAATATTCTGATGCTTGAGCACCTCTTAAAAGAGTTTTTCCCTTCGGACATTGAAGTGGACAGAACATTTGAAAGTGCTTTAGATGCACTTAAGTACATTAACTCCGAGTCTATTGACTTAATTTTTCTGGACATAGAAATGCCAGACTTGAATGGTTTTGATTTGATCAAAGCTATCTCCGGTCAATCAGACGCCCGTATCATCATTGTCAGCAGTTATGATCAATATGCTTTAAAGGCTTTCAAACATTCTGTGTTTGATTTTCTAAAAAAGCCTGTCGGTATCAATGATATCCGCGAATGTCTTAATAAGCTCAACAAACAAAGGGTAGTTGCGCCTGGTAATGAGCCTGGAATTTATGATAATATTCTGGTTGTTAACAGACAAGATAAAACCATTTTCATTGATATCAATCAAATATTGAGAATGGAAGCCTCAGGCTCGTATACCGATATTTACTTAGAAGACGGAACCAAGGTAAATTCTACTAAGAAAATGAATTACTACGAGACCGCTCTGGCCAAGCATCCATTTTATAAATTGCATCGCAGTCATTTTGTGAATCACAACAAAATCAGAGAGACCATCAAAAACGAAGGTGATGGTATGGTGGTGATGCAAGATGGTAGCCGAATTGAAATCTCGAGAGCTAAGAAAGATGAGTTTTTGAGAACAGTGATCAAAGAAAGAAAATTTTAAACTGCTAAAACTTTATGGAAAACACTCAACA
>JACCDH010498883.1_pt1 | contig 15689 bp, 45 predicted proteins | sample 7442481 | NCBI WGS metagenome assembly JACCDH01 (sample SAMN15323433, study PRJNA562643) | freshwater metagenome | isolation source: river surface water | place: USA:Blue River Watershed | collected 2017-08-15
CAACAAATATAGATGGTTTACCAAAGGTAGACCCAACAAACCTTTAAGAGAGGATGCTCCTCTATTATTGAAGATACGAAATGGTGACTTTGGTTATTCTTATATGTTTGATGAAGCTAGGGATACTAGGGAATCCGCCAAGTTGGCTAGTGAGAATGCTTATAAGAATTATAGGGGTACGGATGACAAAAATCGTAATGAGGTTGCTATGGAAGCTGGTAGAATGAAACGAATTAAAGCAGTCAAATTAGAGTTAGAAGCATTTGTCAATGAGAATAAAATCTTATGGAAGTTGCAGGGTGAATTGAAGAAAGAGTTTGGTAAGGATTTGTGGGATACGGCAATGGAACTCAAACGAGATTTCAAAACTATTGAAGATTTGTATTGGTGGTATAAGAAAAAAGTTAAAGAAACAACTACCAAATCCGAAATGGATATTCAATTGAAAAGAGCAAACACCAAAGGATTGAGTAGATTGTTCTAAAAATTTACCTTTAATTATTTGTAAAAATCAGTTTAATTAGTTATATTTGTAAAACTTAAAATCTAAAAGTTATGAAAACATTTTATTACTACGAAAATTCACGAAAACGCTATCGTGCATCACATTCCGCATCCGGCTACATTAGTTATGCAATGGAGTATAGAGTTAAATCTGTAAATGTATTAGGACGAAAGTTTTATAATTGGGTATGTGTAGTTGAGATGGTATCTAAATTGAAATTTAAGGAAGTAAAACCTTTGATTGATAAAAAAGCATTGGTGGATAGAGAAGTCAAATCTAATACGAGAGTTATCAACACTAATCCATTTTTGGAGTATATGTCTGAACTTGAATAGATTTGTTTTTTTCTAAAAAACTATATACTTATAGTAGAACAAAAAAACAGATTATGAAAAAATTATTATTACTTATGGCAATGGTGTTAGGATTAAACACTATGGCTAACGCACAAGAGTGGTTCGTTTCAGCTACACGCAAAGGTGGACCAACTGATGGATATATTACTGCGGGATATATCAAAAAAGGATGGGGTATCTATGCTGGATTACCTTACACAGAAGTTCAAGCTGCCAACGCTAATGGTGGGATTGCAGTACCAGGAATCAATACACAAAATGGTACACTATCTTCACAATTAAAGTATGGTGTTTTACGCCAGGTAGTTGAGAACAAATGGATGTTTGGTGCTGGTATTCAACCAACATCTGCTGGAAACAAACCAAATGTATTTTTAGCTTACAATCCATTGAAAGCAAATGGAGACCTTCGTTTATGGACAATCGGTAATTTAGTAGGAAGTGATTTCTCATTAGGTTTGGGTTTGTCATATAAATTAGGTAAGTAAGAGTGAGAAACAAAAAAGGTTACAGAGATAGAAATATCATAAATAGACTTAAGAAAGAATACGAATATAAGCTGGGCTTTGTATATTCCTGTGAAAATCATTTAGAAAAAACAGGTAATTTATCAAAAGACCAGCTTATTATTTTGTATAAAATGATTCAGGATAATACTTATATCCAAAAAATCAATGGTAATGATGTGGGAAAGTAAATTATATGGTACATCCTTTTTAAGTCTTAAAGATTCAAAGGGAGTTAGTTCAAAATATATTAAGGTAGAAGATGCTACCAAAGTTGCAGAAGCTGCTTGGAATGAAGCATTGGACAAAGTAAAAGAAATTTACGCTAATGAGCAAGATATTGTGCAAGAGTGTAAAGACCTAAAAATCTAATCAAATGGAATTTGTATTTATATCAGATACTCATGGTTTACATCGTGAGATAGAAAAACTATATCAATTTCCAGATGGTGATTGTATCATTCATGCTGGCGATGTTAGTAATGTAGGTAAGCCGGATGAGTTGCGGGATTTTGTAGAGTGGTTTAGTGGTTTACCCTATAAACACAAAATTTTTATAGCAGGTAATCACGACTTTGGATTAGAAAACCAAGAACTCGTACAGGAACTATTAAAAGATAAGGATATAACATATCTTAATGATAGTGGAATTGAGTTAAATGGGTGGAAGATATGGGGTTCACCTTGGACACCATTGTTTGGTAATTGGGCTTTTATGTTACCGAGAGGTGGTGTTATAGGTACAAAGGTTAATTTAATACCAGAAGATACTGATATTCTAATTACACATGGACCACCATTTGGTAGATTTGATTTTACCAAATATACACATACATCGTGTGGATGTGAAATGTTAAAGCAAAAAGTTCAATTGGTAAAACCAGCAATCCACGTATTTGGGCATATTCACGAGGATGGTGGTAAACTATATGATGAAGCATTTAGTACCACATCAATCAACGCATCTTTGTTAGATGAAAAATATCAGATAAAAAATCCGATAATTTGTTGGGATAGTGATACAGATACTTTCTATAATACAAATCCTACACTTTAAGGTGTAGGTTTTTGTAAAATTTATTATACTTATTATTATACGGGTCAAACCATCCCCCAAATAAATCACCAAAATCATTTGGTGAAAAAAATAAAATTCGTTATATTTGTAAAACTTTAAATCAAATGAAATTTTTTAATTGGTTAAAGCGGTTATTCAAAAAGGATGATGAAATACATAGTTTCATCATAACACATGCAGATGGCTCACAAGAGTTGCGTGTATATAAAAACGGAAAGAGAGTAGACAAGAATGAAATCATCCGTAATTCTATCACCAAACAAAGGAAAATATGAGATTATTGATATGTTTAATTTTAATAGTAAACACAGTATTAGCTAAACCAATCGTTATAAAATCTAAAATAGAAAAAGAAGTAGTATTAAAGTACATGGATAGTGTGGGTGTAAAATACCCAGAAATAGTATGGGCACAAGCCGTTTGGGAAACTGGTAGTTTCCGTTCAAAGTTATTCCGATACAACAATAATATGTTTGGAATGAGAGTTGCACGAAGTAGATATACAACGGCAATCGGTAAGCAATTTGGTTACGCAAAATACTTATCGTGGCAAGAAAGTGTGATTGATTACAAATACTTTCAGGACATTTTTATAGGTAAAATCCGTAGTAAAAATGATTATTTTAGGTACTTGGACAAATATTATAGTGGTAGTAGAAGATACTCAAAATCTATTAAAAAATTATTGTAAAAGTGTATATTTATTGGTGAATTTTAACCCACCATTTTTATGAAAAACATTTTAACAAAAGTTACACAATTTTTAATAGATAACAATACACAAATATTCTTATCTTCTCTTCTTTTATTTATAGCAACAGTAAGCTATACTCGCTATACTCAAAAGGAAACCGCTAAAGCAGAAAGATATTCTGAAATGAAATTCAAATTGGATTCTGTTTCTTATGAATATTATAGGTTAGAAAATAAAGTGATGCAACAAGTATCCGAAAGAGATAGTGCTTGGATTGCAGAGCAAAATTTAGAAGAATAGGTTATGAAATGGCAAGAAGTTACGAAACTCCAAAAGCGAGAGCTAATAATCAAAGCAGTTAGTGATTTATATGATTCCGTTGAAGAAGATGGGGTTAGTACAATCACGCTCAATTTGAATTTTAATCCTTACAATTGGGGACATAAATTAAATGTAGATTATCAATTCGGTTATCCAAAAGAAAATGACAAAGAACCCATTACGGAAAGATTTTATGAAATACCAAGATAATTTATACATTATCAGAGCAATATATCCCGCTGAAAAGGTTAAGGACCATAATGGAATAAAAGATTCGTTGGGTTGTAATTTGGTATTAAGGCAACAAAACCAAATGTATTTTTTAGAGCAAGTTGAAGATGTAGTTTTTGAAGAAACAATTATATAATTATATGGAAGAAAAGAACGGTATAGATTTAGAAGATATATTAAGTGAATATATGAAAGAGTATGGTACGGATGTAACGCATAGTGAGCAAGATGTAGCCAATTTCGAACATAAGATATTTTATTTGTTACATTCTCGCGAAAGGATTGAAGAACAAACTTTCAAAGGAAAAGTAGCACAAGAATGGATAGCAAAATACGGACCAGAAGCCACTGTGTTTAAGGAAAGTGAGGTTTTGAATTTTATGAGAAAACACAAAATCAAATAACTATGGAAAACTTAAACGAAGGTAAATCAAATGTAGGACAGCCAATTGATAGAAAGGCAAACCTAAAACTAATTGGTGATGTTTTACTTACCAATAAGGCAAAAGCAAGTGGTGGTAAGAGTAATGCTAAATCTACAATGAACACCAACCAATCATTTAAAGCAAAAGTGAAAAACACAAAAATGAATATCCGTAAAGCACAATAAAATGGAAATTACAGAAGAATTATTATTATCATTAGGTTTTGAGAAAAACTTGGTAACAGAAGAAGAAGCAGGTGGTCCTGCTTATTACTATTACTCATTGGATTTATTGCAAGATGAGGGTAAGTACGCTGCTATTTGTCTATTATCATGTGCGAATGATGAGGTAGAAGTAAATGGTGGATGGATAGTTGAATTATTGGATAATGGACATCATAAGATTAAAACAGCAGAGATATTAGAAAAGTTTATATCAGTTTGTAGAGATATAGAAAACCAATAAGTTATGGAATACCATTACAACATACACCAATTCCAATGGAATAAGGATGCAAATACATTTTTTGCGGAAGCGTGGAATTTAGATTGCGTAATGCCAGGTGGTAATATACACCCAGAGGCATTCCCAAACCAAAAGCAACAATTCTTTATTGATAATCCAACTACTGGAGGATTTCGTAGATTTAGATTTGTTAAAGAATATGATGTTCAATCTGACGAAAATGAATATGTTGCAACTGATTGGTTATTTGAGAGTGAAGATGGTATAAAGTGTAGTGTATGTATAGCCCTATGATGTATGAATCAGATTATAACAATAAATGATATAGAATATACGGTACACAAAGGTGCAAAGGTTCGTACCTATATGGATGCGGTATATGAAATTAGAGAGGGCGATACAACCTACTTTAAAGCATGTAGATGGGTTGATATAATGGATAAAGATATAGTAGAAGTATATTATATTAAAGAAATAAACAATACAAGAAGTTTAGGCATATGAAAGTAAAAATTAAGAAGTTACATCCAAACGCAGTTAAACCAAAATATGCAAAAGAGAATGATGCAGGGATGGATTTGGTAGCAACTGAAATTATTAACGAAACCGATACCCAAATATCATATGGGACGGGATTGGCAATGGAAATACCTGACGGTATGGTTGGTTTGATATTTCCTCGTTCATCAATTCGCAATACGGGTTTAGAATTATCTAATTCGGTTGGCGTGATTGATGCTGGATATAGGGGTGAAATCCAAGCAACATTTAATAAAAATGGAGTTAATGGTGAGTTTTACAAAGTGGGAGATAGGATAATGCAAATAGTAATTGTACCACATCCCGTTGTTCAGTTTGTAGAGGTAGATGAATTAACGGAGAGTAGTAGAGGTAAGGGAGGATTTGGTAGTACAGGTAAATAAAAATAAATGGTTATGAAAAAGTTATGTATTTTATTGTTGGTATCAATTAGTTCAGTTGGCCAAAGTGTAGATAGTACCAAATTAACTTATTTTGATAAATTGGGTAAACCAAAAACACTATATAATCAGCAGGCAATTGTACCACTATCAATTCCGTTTATCAAACCAAATGATAAGTTTGAGATACCACTAAACGAGGAAAAGATTAAAAGGTTCATCTATAAAAAGAAATTAAAGTGGATGAATATGTAAGAAAAAGGTACTAGAAATAGTACCTTTTTTATTTGGCTTTTTGCTATAAATTTTGTATATTTGTTACATGGCAAAGATAAATAAAGAACCCGAAACACCAAGAAAGTTTGAAATGGTGTTTGAAGATGAACGCGAGATTATCACTTGGAAATATGATTATTCCAAGTTTACGAATGGACCAGTTTCGGTGGAAATCAAATCTAAATATGCAGAATTTACACCAAAGAAAAAGAAACCTAAAAAGGAGAAGCAGAGGTTCAATAGATTTTTTTAGTTAAACATAAATTATAAACATATGAAAATTATAAACGGATTAGGGTTGATTATTATTGCTCAAATCATCTCATTCCTACAATTACAAAGCCAAGGGAAGTGGCAATGGGCAAAGGAACATCCAATGTTGATGGCTTTATGTGGATTACCAATTGGTTATTTATTCATAAATTCAACTCGGTTAATCAACGAAGCAACCGGCGCAACTTGGCCTGGTCGATTGATTGGACAGGCGGCTGGTATAGTAATTTTCTCTCTTATGAGTTGGATTATTTTTAGAGAACCCCTAACAATAAAAACGGGAGTTTGTATCGCTTTAGCATTGTGTGTAGTAATAATTCAAATTTTTTGGAAATGATGGGACAACTAATAGTATTCGGAATTATTTTTATATTATGTACACCAATCTGCTGGTTATGGGTAAAGGGATTTGACCATATGAACAAAAATCATCCAAACTATAAAGGTAACGATTTGTTTGGTGAAGATGAGTAGATGATATTTATGTAGGAGGTATCCTATGTATATAATCATTTCAATTTTTATTTTAATTTTAATAATATTGGTTAGGATTATGTTCTGGCTATTTGATGATATTTGATATGAAATTTGTAGTTGATTTATTTTGGCTTGGTATTGTAGGTTGGTTGATATACCTATATGTTAGAAATACCAATAGAGTTGTTAAAGGTTTAATAAAAGAGTTGGAACATAAAAGAAAACAAAATGAGCAAAAAATTAACAATCCAAACAATTGAGAAACTAATAGGTAGAAGAACCGAAGAAGGCTCAATAATAACACATGTACTGATATTGGATGGTACTTACAAAATTCTATTTAATCACAAACTAAAGGGTGGAAACCTAATGATTTACAGAAACCAACATAATGGTTTGTTTGAGGTTGAATTTAATTATGGAAAGCATAAAGATAGAGGACAATTTTTATTAAATCAAGTTCAAACAACCGAAGATGTGTTGTTTACACTTAATGGATTTGTAGAACTATTTGAAAACTATTATGGTAAAAAGAATAGAAATAGATAAAGAATATGCTGATATTTTATCTGAATTGGTTTTAGATTCAGATTTCAATTGGTATTGGAATGCCGGTACTGTTGAGCAAAATGAAAAAGCATATGAGAGTTCAAATGTATGTGTGATTGATTCTAAAACCAAAGATATTCCACAACTTTGCCATTCCGTTCTTTTGGGTAATAATGTAATGTGCCAACATTATCACTTTTTCTCCGAGATGGTTAGCCATATTGAACCACATATAGGTAAAGTAAAAAGAATAGTTAGGATTAAATTAAATTTAATTACAAAAGATAGTGGGTATCCAGTTGGGTTTTATAACGCACCGCATATTGACTATATTGGTAATAATATAATAAGTTTTGTATATTATGTAAATGATTCGGATGGGGATACGATTATATTTGATAAATGTTTAGATGGAAATGGGCACAATATAACCGAACTAAACGAAGTATATAGACAAACTCCAAAAATGGGAACTGGTGTTGTATTCAATTCACAACAACTACACACATCATCCAGCCCTAGATTGACAGATAGACGTGTGGTGATAAATTATGTTTTTGAAATGTATGAGACTAACGATACAAAATTTTGATAAGATAAATTCTTCATTGAATATTAAACTATTTGATTTTGGTGATTGGATAATGGACGAAGTTCATTCTAACGATGAAGCTTATTCAATTATTTTTGAAAATAGACATAAACGTGTACCATTTGTAGAAGTTACACTTAACAGAAATAAAGTTGATGATTATGGGTATCATTTGGAAACAAAATTGTGGTACTCTGGGAAGCAATGGGAATCTATTGAAGAATTATTTTTGCAACCATCGGATTTAAAAACCGAATGGGATTTATTAAAATTGATTGAAGGTATTATAAACGGTATAAAATGCTAACCATAAATAATACTGACAAGTTGGTTGGTTATCAAGATGATAAACTACGAATACATGATATACTTGTGTATGAAGATGTATATAGAATATTTGTAGGTTATGCTATTTCATTTCAAAATATAGATGTTGGAATTACCATAAATAGAACTAAAAGGAGCGATATAGACCCAAAGTTCCCACTTGATAAAACGCCAGTTTATAATACATCAATTTATCAACAACTTGATACTGGTAGAATTAAACACAAAGAGTTTGGTATAAAAAAGAAGGCATTAGAGAGTAGTGATAATATGATAAAAGCAATTAAGGAGATGCTAGATGATTTTGTAAACGGAAGATGAAAAAGTTATTGTTATTTTTACCAATTTTATTAGGAACTATATCTTGCGAAAAGGAGCCGGAATATATAATACCTAAACCACCACCGTACAATTTTACATTTGAGATTGATTCGGCTATGAATGGGTATGGTACTAGAAGTTTACCAAAAGATAAAGCCGGTTATTATCATCTAAAATTATCGGAAGCTACTTTTCAAACATTTAGCCGTATCACCGGAAAATTTTTGTGGAATGGAAAACCAAACCCAATCCCATCTCCTGTTGAATGTTGGGTAGAGTGGAAAAGTTCCCATTATTGGGTACTAAACAATAAGAGTAATTTGTTTGTGGTATATAAAACATATTTCAACGAATTTACAGGAAAACTAACAACGGTAGAGTTGGGAACTATAAAAGCACAGTCAAATGCAATAATACCAACTGTAAACAGTTCATCGTATCCATCATCTTCGGATGGTAGTGTAAATACCATATTTGCCCCAATATACTATATGAAGGGAGATACTATAACAGTAACTGCAATAGCACATATCCTCAAAGAAATACCAACATCAAAATTATTTGTACGAATGGAAAAGGATTCGTTAGAAAGAAAAGTAAAATTTATTTGTGAGTGATGAAAAAAATTAGTATATTTGTATTATTGAGTTTACCTACCTTTGCACAAACAACTGATTCGGTAATGAATAAGTTCATAGAACATTGGGTTGGTAAGCCATATAGATTGGGTGGTAGTACCGAAAGAGGTATAGATTGCTCACAATTCAACAAACGCCTATACAAAGAGGTATTTGACATTAAGTTGGGTAACAATTGCCAAACACAATGGATACAAACCGATAGGATTGATAGAGATAGTTTGGAGTTAGGTGACTTAGTATTCTTTAAAAGTAAAATATCGCCCAGCGGGTGGCATTGTGGTACATATATAGGTAATAATCAAATAGTACATGCAGCCAATAGAGCAGACGGTGTTAAGATTAGTAGTTTAGATGAGCCTAGGTATAAGAAAGGATATAAAGGTGCGGGTAGGATTAGAAGAAAATACATAAATATATAAAATGGAAATTAAATACGCAACTCTTGCGGTAAAGCAAGAAGATGAAAACAAAGTTTTGGTAAAGCACATTTGTGTTTGGGAAGGTTCTCCTACACAAGATGATGTGGATAACCTAATTAAAGAATTGGCAGAAGACCCTAACTTTGGTATGGTTGGTGATACTGATTATGTAATGCACCATTTAGAAAGAACAGAAGAAACAGAGCATATTTTTGAGCAATTGAATATACCAAAGGAATTTGGTGATATGGAGAGTGAATAATTATGGGACTTGATTTGGAAGATGTAAATAATCGTTTGGATGCGTTTGATAAGGAGCATAAACCTTTTAGACAATTTGAACCAATTGGTGATTATGAAGTAGAGCTCCCCAAAGGACCTACTACAAATTACTATATGACACGAAAAACCAAACTGAAATATAGTTTGTTTATAGGTAGATGGCAGAATTGGCATGATGGACATAAATGGTTGATTGACCAACAATTCCAAAAGGGTAACAATGTATGGATAGCTATTAGAGATGTACCAACGGATGAGAATAACCCACACACAGCGAAAGAAATACTCAATACTTTAAACACAAAGTTAAAAGATTATATGGCAACGGGTAGATTGCTAATTTCAATCATACCTGATATAGAATCGGTGAACTATGGTAGAGGTGTAGGATATGATGTAATCTATCACGAACCACCAACTGATATAGCAGAGATTAGTGGAACTGCTATTAGAGCAAAATCAAAAAAATAGAATTGAAGTATGCAATATAGAGAAATACATGAAGTAAAAGATTTCTTTCCAAACGCTGATAAGATTAGAGAATGTGGATTAGCAATGGAATATCATACACCCAAATTAGAAAATGGTGATTATTGGCGGGGGTTGCGTACATCGGATTTAGCTGGTACTATTGGTGGATTGGATATTGATGAGCATATTTACCAACGGATGCGAGAACGAATACCTAATTTAAAACCATTAGATATGCTTTGGGTTTTCCATATACTATCTGACACAAATTGGGTGAGTGATGGAAAAAATTATTCGGATACATTTTCTCACAAGGATAGTGATTATTTTGATTGGGCTGGTGTAGTATATCTACATCCAAATCCAGAACCCAATAGTGGTACAACATTTTATAGTGAGCCGGGTAAAGTTGTGTTGAATATAGAAAATGAATACAATACCTGTATATTCTACCCGTCTGATATATTACATGGACCTACGAATCCGTTTGGTGAAGGTGTTGAAGATGGTAGAATGACTATGACATTCTTTGCGAAGTATAAAGATGGTGACAAACCTGGTAGAGATTATATGAAATAATATGGTAGAGTTAGTAATGATGGGTACGATAGTATCTGTATTTTTAGTAGGTGTAATATATGGTAGATTGACATCAAAGAAATAAACAAAAAAGGTTATGAAAAAATTATTAGTAATTGCAGGAGTATTATTATCATGTGTATCCTACGGACAGGATAAAAAATCATTTCACCCAACAATAGGTTTGTTAGGTGGTTTTACATCAAACGAATTAAACCCATCCACAATAGGGGGTGCTTGGGTTAAATTTAAGAAAGTTGGTATTGAATTTAAGCGTGGTGGATTACGAGATGATGAAAATGTTAGTACCGGTACATTCAACAATTTCGGTATGTTTTTACCTATATTCAATATTGGAAACAATAAGGATGCAAATGTGTTTTTATCAACTGGAGCACAATTTGTAGAAAATGATGGTAAGAAATCCAAAAAGCCATATGTGGGGGTAGGTATTGATTTTTCATTTGGACCTGATAATAAAGCAGTTGTTAGAGCAGAATATCAGATTTCCAAAATATCAACGGTTGGTTTGGGTGTAGGATATAAGTTTTAAGAGATGACAAGTAAAGAATACAAAGATAGACACAAACACTACCTAACTGTTGGTGATTTGAAGAAACAGTTAGCGGACTACCCTGATGATGCACTAGTGGTATCACAAAGAGTAGAGGATGTGTATTATGAACATCATGGATGGGAAACCTTAAAGAAACCAGACCATTTATATCCTGAACATAATCACCAATATACCGCAGTTTGGAGTCCCGTAACATACGGAGATGATAAAGAGTGTTTTTATTTAGATTTACATTACTAATATGAATACAATAGATAAATTCAATCAGTTCTATGAGAATGGTGGCTATGACGCCTATATGAAGATGATTCAGAAATCAAAGAACAACAATATAGATAGACAAAGTGAGATGACCAAATACCTTGCTGAAATCTATATGGATTTTGTGAGAGCACAGGGTAAGGTAGATGAGGATATGATGCGAGTGTTCATCGCAGTAACCGCACAATATTTCGGAGAAATATGATAACAAAGAGGGAAAAAAATATCAATATAGTAAACCCATTTAAGTTAGAGCATATTGAAATGGGTGATGGGTTACACTATGGTGTAGAGTATAAGGGTACGGGTAAAGATTTTGGTAGAGAATATTATAGATACGATTTAATAGATGTACCTATAACCGACCCTTTACAAAAAATCCAATTAGCTGAAATGCGGATATACAAAGAAATACACAATCATATTTCAAATGAGTGTGGGTATATCAATATGAGTATAGAGGATTCAAAGAGAAAAGGTAAATCTATGCAAAAAATTTTAGTTAATACATTTAAGAATATGGATAGAGTATTACAAATAATCCACGATAACTATCTAACAGCTTCATTCGGACCACAACCGCATTCGAACCAAGTCCAATAAGAACAAAAAACGAAACCCAACGTCAACCTACGTCCGTTAAAAATTTCCATAAAATCACTTGGAAATACCACAAATAATTCGTATATTGTGGGTATAAAACTTAAAAATATGAATAGAAATACACAAAATTGGTTAAGAGCCACTATCTTCGTAATTGGTGGTGGGGGTAGTATTGGTATCGCAATATGGACATTGAGGGAGTTTTATAAATTATCACCCCAATACTTTAATTATACGGCAGTTGGGTTGTTTGGGTTGGTATGTTTATTTGCTCTAATCAAAGTTATCAAAGATGATTACGATGCGAAGGATGCATCGGATAAATATTGGGAGGATACATACCCAGCGTATTCTAAAAGCAAACCTAAAACCAAAAAGAAGAAGGAAACACACAAAGAGTTTATGGAGAGGTTGGATGAAGCTTGGGTAAGAGATTTTGGTAAAAAACAATAATATGATAAAGTGGTTCAAAAGTAGATGGAGTATGAAACCTACGGGTAGGAGCTTCTATGATAGTATAGGTGGTGATGAGGTGAGGTATTGGGTAGATTGCTATGGTACGGAGTGGATGGGAGTATCTCGTTGGGGATTTAGAGTAAAAACAAAAGAATAGAGATATGCCATTATACACAGGTAAATCAGCTGATGGTTCAGATATGAAAGAGTTTGAAGGTGTTTATACATCTTCATGTGGTAATTTTTGGAGTACAACACCTTTCACAAAGCAAGAAGAAAAGCAATGTAGGAAGCACGCTTACAAAAAGGTAATACGAAAACTAATGAACTCTGCCTATAAAAAATAATAGTGATATGAAGGACGAAAGATTAGAACAATTATCCGATATGGTTCGTAATGGTGAACCAATTGGATTTGGTGAAGCACTGGAGGTTATGCAATACCAAGAGAAATTACGAAAAGAAAGAGAATCCAAAAAAGGTTGGTTTACTAAAATGCTAGAAAAATTAGGATTATGAAATGGATTAAATCACTATTCCCAATGTGGGATGCATTGGTGAGTATAAACAATGATGAATCAGGTCCAGGTGAGATAAGCAAGAATAATTTACAATTGGCGGAAGAGTTAAAGGATAAACCACCAATGAATGCAAACGAAATTAAAGAATATATTAAAAATAAAAATAAATTATGAGCAAAAATGATGTATTAGCAGCCCTATACACTTTGGGTATTATGGGTGTATTTGCTTTGGTATGTGTGGTGATTATAGATTTTCCAAACTTTGCGGGGTGGATAACAACGGGATTGGTGAGTTTGTTGATTTTTATGATGGTAATTCATCCCCTATGGGATACGATTAAGTATGAGTTGGATGAGAGAGATAAAAGGAAGAGAGAAGCCATACTGAAAGAGATGATGAAAAAGGATGAAGAGTGTGGGCTATATAATTTTGACTTGGATGAGAACGATAAAGCTCAAATAGGATGAAAAGATATTATTTAGATGTTATTGTGGGTAATGGTCGTATAAAACAATACCAATTGGAAGCTCTTGGGTATGAATATTCGGAGACTGGATTTTATAGATTTTATGTTAAGCATGATGAAAATGATAGATGGACGGAAACAGTTGCTTTCTACCCAATCAATAGAACAATTGTCAAACATATAGAAAAGTTGTAGTGTATGATGAAGTTAAACATAAAAAATATCAATAATTTAGAACGCCGTCCTATATTGATTGCCGAAGGATATTACCCAAGAATACTTACCGTCAATGTGAGTGAAAAAGAGTATGGATTTGTGATAAAAGAGATTGATAAAACTAGGATAGTAATTTTGGAAAGACAATCGGTGATAATAGGTACATATGGGCAAGGAATGTATATACTGACCGATAGTTCTAATGGGAGAACGAGGTTGATTGACCAATCGGAATTATCGAATATAGATAGGTTTAGAATAGAATTGTTTGCTTTTATGTATAATGTGATATAAGATGACTTTAATGGATGCGTGGAAGAGGTTGGAGATGGATATGGAGGTACATAGATTACAGACTCAAATAGATATTCAACAAAAAATGTTAGAGGCACAAAAATCAATATGGGATGCACACAAACTAGAAATGGAAATGTGGGATAACCCAACAAAAAAGATGGAAGAGAAGCAAACGAAATTGAATATCCAAAACATCCAAAAGCTGGAAAACCAACGATTGGAAGATGCTACATATTATCCTCGTATAGATACGATAGAGGTAAGGGATAATGAGTATGTGTTTACGATATTGACCAATAGTGGTTTAGCAACGCAACCTTATAGGAAGGTGATATGGTTGGAAAGGAATAAGAGTTTCACAACGGATGGCGGTATAAATTTCTATACACTATGGGCAGGGGACGAAAATTTTGATAGTGTGAGTTCAATGTGTATATCGAATTTAGAGTGTTTCAAAGAGAAATTAGTGGATATGGTTGGTGTGATGGATTTGAGTAATCGTACTTTTCCTACATCCTCAATAGCACAATTTAGTGGTACTACTTCGGTAAGTGGTGGTGGTGATGCAGAAAAGCTACAACAAATTAGTGACTTATTGAATGGTTTATAAGCAAATCGCGGGGGAGGGGCGGGGGTAGGAAACGCAGTCGAAACCTAATTTTTTTGATAGTATAAAAATCAATGTCAGAAGCGCTTTTAAGTGTGATTTGGAGCGTGGTGAGTAAAACGAACGTGGGACAAACAAGATAAAAATAATTCAGCAAATGTTAAAGATACATAACCTACATAAGATAATAGGCAAAAGAATCCCTATAAAGAATCCAGATATAAATCAAGGAACAATAGAGGATGTAATAGATAAATTCGGAGCAGATGGGTGTAGTTATATATTCAAAGTGCAAGTGTATGAGCCAGTAAACCCTAACCTAACGGGTATAGGTATGTATGAGATAAAACTGGATAGAAAAAGGATACAATACCCTAGAGAACTGAATCACTGTTGGGAACTATCCTATGAAGAAGAACCAAACCAATTTATAGTAGAGGCTATGGATAAGTATATGATAGAGAATATGGAGATATTCAAAATAAAATTGGGTGAATTGATGGATAGGGTATTGTGTAAATCGCATTTGGTAAAGGTAGTATAACAGGATATGAAAACCATAAAAATACAATCACCTATAAGGTTATGTACTTATTCAAATGGATTAGTAACGAGTTGGAAATTGGTTTATATAGGAAGAGATAATAAGGAAGGTACATACCACTATACCCTAACCGATAAAGAGGATAAAAGGATAAAAATAGGTATAGAGATATATTCTCAAACCGAACAATTATATGACCCAACGATACCACCAAACGATGGATATGTGAAAATTTTTTGTAAGGATTTGAATCAACCCCTAAAAAGAGGATGTACTAAATTCCTAACATTAGATGAATTTAAGGATGTAAAGAGGGTATTCAACACTATACACGCTGCTGGAAGGCAGATGGTCCAATTGATACCTTGCGTTCACTATTCGTTACACCTAACCCTATTCTTTTGCTCGTCTATAAGGTGTTAAAATCAAC
>JACCDH011285798.1_pt1 | contig 15683 bp, 12 predicted proteins | sample 7442481 | NCBI WGS metagenome assembly JACCDH01 (sample SAMN15323433, study PRJNA562643) | freshwater metagenome | isolation source: river surface water | place: USA:Blue River Watershed | collected 2017-08-15
GTGGTAATGTTGGCGGGCGAGCAGGGTGGTTGGTGCAATCACCGCCACTTGCATGCCTTGGCTGGCGGCAATGAAGGCAGCGCGCAACGCCACTTCGGTTTTGCCAAAGCCCACATCGCCGCAGACCAGCCTGTCCATCGCAAATCCAGCGGCAAGGTCGGTGCGCACTTCCTCGATCGCTTGCAGCTGGTCGTCCGTTTCGGTGTAAGGGAAACGCGCCACGAATTCGTCGTATAACCCTGCATCTGCCGCAACCACTGGGGCGGGAGTTGCCGCACGCGCTGCCGCCACTTTTATCAACGCTTCCGCCGCCATTTTAAGGCGTTTTTTGAGCGCGGATTTGCGCTTCTGCCACGCCACACCGCCTAGTTTATCCAGCGCTACTTCGCCATCCGCCGTGCCATAGCGGCTCACGAGGTCGATGTTCTCCACCGGCAGGAAAAGCTTATCGCCGCCGTCATAAATCAGCTTCAGGCAATCATGTTTGGTTTCACCCACCTCCACCGTGACAAGCCCTTCAAACTTACCAATCCCGTGCTCGCGGTGAACAATCAGTTCGCCTTCAATAAAACTCGCCGCTTCCGACATAAACGCTTCGGACTTGCGGCGTTTTTTCTGAGTGCGGATAATGCGCTCGCCGAACATATCTTGCTCGGTGAGTAGAATAAATTCTGGCGTGGTAAAGCCTTGCTCCGCAGGCAGCACTACAAGGCTGCGCGGGTTCGTTTTGGCCTCCTGAATGGTTTCCACGGGCGCACATTCCCCCGCAAAGCCGAGCATTTTGTGAATGCGATCCGCACTGCCGTTGGAGTTGGCGGCCAGCACCACAGGAATGCTCGCTTGCGCGAGATAATCGCCCACCACATCCTTAATGTGGAACCCTTCTTCGTGGCGGCGGGTGAAGAGCTGCGGGCTCAAGCGCAGGCCAAGTCCATCACTCTCTGTGCTCGCAAACGGGCTGAGGGTGGCGAGTTTGTGCTGCCTCCAAATTCGGCCAAACGCGTCCTGATTCAAAAACAGCAGCTCTGGCGAAATAGGGTTATAGGGCAGGGTTTCTTTGCGGGCATGCATGCGTCGCGCGTCGTAATAATCCGCCACCGCTTCGTCGCGCTCCACATGCAGCGCGGGCAGGCGGTAATCCATGCACACAATCGCATCGGGCACATAAGCGGCCAGCGTATCCAGCTGCTCATAAAATAGCGGCAGCCAATGCTCCATCCCCGCATAGGTGCGCCCCTCGGAGATGCTTTCATACAGCGGGTCATCCCGCGTAACGGAGCCGAACAACTCCAAATACCGCGTGCGAAACCGCGCAATGGTCTCCGGCTGCAGCAACACTTCGCTCACAGGGCGCAGTTCTAGCGATTCCACTGGCGCATCGCTCAGTTGGGTGAGGGGGTCGAACCGCCGCAGCGAATCCACCTCATCGCCGAATAAATCAATACGAATCGCCTCCGCATGGCCCGAAGGAAATAGGTCGATCAGCGAGCCGCGCACGGCATATTCCCCAGCTTCCATCACCTTGCCAACGCGGCTATAGCCGTTGCTGGTCAGGAACGCGAAGAGCGCTTCGCGGTTCAGGCGGCTGCCTTTTTTAATCGCAAACCGCGCGCGTGAAAATTGCTCGCGCGGGGTCAGTTTCTGCGCCGCCGCATGCAGCGTGGTCAGCAAAATATAAGGTGTTTTGGCTGCTTCACTGGCTAAATAACTCAGCGTGGTCAGGCGCGCGGCGGTAATATTGCTGCTGGGGCTAATACGGTCGTAAGGCAGGGTGTCCCACGCCGGAAGGGTAAGAATGGGAATGTTTGGCGCCAGAAACCGGCACATCGCCGCCAGCGCCGCCATATCCTTATCCTGCGGCACAATATGCACGACGGGTTTTTGCGCCGCCTGCTGCAACTGCACCAAAAAATAGCCCTGCGCCGCGGTTGGAACATCGCCCACGGTGATGGCAGTGCCAGCCTCAAGGCGGCGTAAAACTGTGGGGTATCCGCTCATGAATTAAGCGATTCTCTGCTCGCGCAGGGTGGCCAAAAGCGGCTCGTAATCGCGGTTGGGGCAAGGGGTTTTTTCGGTCAGCCACGCCCAGATATCGGCATCGTCCTCGTCCAGAAACGCTTCAAATAAGCGCAAATCATCCTCGCCCAGCATCTCGATATTGCGGGTGCAATAGGTGCCAAGCACCAAGTCCGTTTCCTTGCAGCCACGGTGCAGGCTGCGATAAGTTAGGCGTTTAAGCCACAGCTCGCGGGGCAACGGAGGGTTTGATGGGGTGGGGGATAGCATCTTCTTGACTCATTCTATGAAGCACGCAACATAGCCCAATAATTCAATTTCGCAAGGGTGGAGCAGCCGTTGAGTCAAAATCAGCCAGAGCAGATGCAGCAGCCCGACTCCAAAATCGCCGCTCGGCGTGGAGATGGCTTGTTTGTGGTGGTGCAAAACAACGCCAATCGCACCCTGATTATCGAGCAAATGAACCCCGCCGCCGAGATGATTTTGGGCTACGCCGACGGCGAAGCCAATGGCCGCAAATTTGAAGCCATCCTCAACCCGCGCACCGCGGAATTCCTTAGCGAAGAAATCGAATATGCCGACGACGCACCGGATTTGGGCGATGTGCTAAGCCGCCAGCGCGAAATTCGTCTGCGCCACCGCGGGGGCGAGGAAATCGTCACCCCATGCACCATCTCCCGCCAATTGGCGCAAGGCGGCAATGCCTGTTTTCAAATCGTCATCCCCAACGAGCGTGAAGCCTTGGCGCGCCAGCAAGTGCGCCAATTCATCGCCCTGAATCTGGATGGCCGCAAACAGCTGGATAGCGCACTAGGCATCCCCAACCGCGACACCGCGCTCGAATTTCTGCCGCTGCTGCGCACCTACCTTACGGAAAGCAACATCTCCGCCAGCTTTGCCGTGCTGCGGATGGATCGTTACGAAAAAAGTTTGGCGCGTTATGGCGCATCGGGCTGCACCCAGCTGCTCGCGCATTTATCAAACTGCTGCCGCGCCGCTTTCCGCAGCGAGGATATCGTTTTCGCCCTTAGCGAAAAAACCTTGGGCATTGTGCTGTTCGACATCAGCCGCGAATCCGCGCGCATGGTGCTAAACCGCCTGCGCTGGAAAATTCGCAACCACCATATCGAGTTCGGCGGTAAATCGAACTTCTCCGTCACCAGCACCGTGGTGTTCGACATGATCGATGGCGAGGGCGGCGAATCCATCCTTTCCCGCAGCGAAGAAGCAGCCTTGGCGGTGGATGCGGATGAGCGTAATAGCCTGATCGAATTAGGCAATTAGCGCCCGTGCGCCCGCCCTCACTGTTTCCATGGTTTGCGCCGGTCACCACCCTTAAATTCATTGGCCCTGCCACCACCGCCGCGCTGGATAAACTGCTGCGCCCCACCCGTGTGCTGGAGGAAACCGAAACCCGCGAACCTGTCATCCGTGATTTGCTGTTCCACCTGCCAACCGCGCTGGTGGATCGCCGCAGCATCACCCCCATCGCCACCGCACCGATGGGCAAGGTCGTCACCGTCGACGTGGAAATCACCGAGCATGCTGCGCCCTCGCGCTACCGCGCCCGTGCGCCCTATAAAATCGCCGCGCAGGATGCCTCAAGCGGCATGGTGCTCACCTTCTTCCATGCCAAGGGCGACTGGCTGCTCAAGCAACTCCCCATCGGCGCGCGGCGCATCATCAGCGGGGTGATGGAGCTATACGAAGGTGTGCCCACCATGGCGCATCCCGACATCATCGCGCCCATCGAAAAATCGGCGGAGGTGCTAAGGCTAACCCCCAATTATCCGCTCACCGCAGGCCTGTCGCAAAAAACGCTCGGCAAGGCTGTGGCGCAGGCCATGGCGCGCATCACTCCCTTGCCCGAATGGTTGGATGCCGCCTTTATGCGCCAGCAATCGTTTGCTTCGATGAAGGAGAGCTTGGCCGCACTTCACGCCCCAACGGCGGAGGATGCGCTCACCCCAACCGCTCCCGCCCGCAGCCGTTTGGCGTATGACGAATTGCTCGCCAACCAGCTGGCGCTCGCGCTTTCGCGGCGGCTGGTGCAACGCCAAAAATCCTACCGCGTTGCCTACCAAGCGGAAGTGGAGCACGCGCTGCGCAAGGCGCTGCCATTCACCCTCACCAAAGGGCAGGAAGCCATTTTGAACGACATGCGCACCGATATGCAAACCGGCACGCGCATGACGCGGCTGTTGCAGGGCGATGTGGGCAGCGGCAAAACCATTCTGGCCATGGCAGGCATGGCGCAAGTGGCGGCAAACGGCATGCAATCCGCCCTGATGGTGCCCACCGATCTGCTCGCCCGCCAGCATCTCGAAAGCTTGCAGCCCTTGGCGCAGGCGCTTGGCTTTCGCATGGCGCTGCTCTCTGGCAAAATGCGCAAAGCGGAGCAGGAAAAAATCAAAACCGCGTTAGCCGCGGGCGAAATCGACATGGTGGTGGGCACCCACGCATTGTTTCAAGAAACCGTCACCTTCCGCGCACTCGCGCTATTGGTGGTGGATGAACAGCACCGCTTCGGGGTTTCCCAGCGCCTCAAGCTCGCGGGCAAAGGCAAAAGCCCGCATCTGCTGCAAATGAGTGCCACGCCCATTCCGCGCAGCCTAACCATGACCATTTACGGCGATATGGATGTCTCCATATTAAGCGAACGCCCCCCAGGGCGAAAAGAAATCGACACCCGCGCCATCCCCATCACCCGCGCGGACGAAGTGATTGCAGGGCTGGAACGCGTGTTCAGCGCCAACGAAAAAGCATACTGGGTGTGCCCCCTCATCGAAACGCCCAACGAAGCGGAGCTGGACGCAGGCGCACTGGATTTAGCCGCCGCCGAGGAGCGTTTTGCGCAATTGAATGCGCGTTTTGCAGGGCAGGTGGGGCTGGTGCATGGCCGCATGAAACTGGCCGAGCGCGAAAAAGTAATGCGCGATTTCGCCCATGGCGACCTGCGCCTACTGGTGGCCACCACGGTGATCGAAGTGGGCGTGAACGTGCCAGAAGCCACCGTGATGGTGGTAGAGCAGGCGGAGCGGTTCGGCCTCGCACAGCTGCACCAGCTGCGGGGCCGCGTGGGGCGTTCGGATAAACCCTCGCGCTGCGTGTTGTTGTATGACGATCCGCTATCGCAGCTAGCGAAATCCCGCCTCAAAATCCTGCGCGAAACAAACGACGGCTTCCGCATCGCGGAGGAAGACCTGCGCCTGCGCGGCGCGGGCGACATGCTCGGCACCCGCCAAACCGGTATGCCGGATTTCATTCTCGCCGACTTAGCGCATCACCTGCCACTGCTACGTACAGCACATGACGATGCAAAACTGGTGCTCGCCCGCGACCCCAACTTAATGTCTGAACGCGGAAAAGCGCTGCGCCTGTTACTACAACTCTATGAATACGACGCGGCCATCAGCCAGCTACAATCGGTCTAATCAAGCATCTCAAGCACAATTTCCGCCGCCTTGTCGCTGGGCGAGATTGTGTCTGCCGCGCCAAGCATTTCTGCAATGCGCGCCAGTTCAGTTTGTTGTTGGGTGCGCGCCGCGCTGTGCAGCAGCAGGGGAAGCAGTGCCTCCGCCAGTAATTCAGGCGTGCAGCGTTCTTGCAGCAGTTCCGGCACAATCATTTTATTCGCCAGAATATTGGCAAGGTTCACGTAGGGCACCTGAATCATCCGCCGCAATAAAAACACGCTGATGGGATTTGCGCGATACGCCACCACGCTGGCAAGACCAGCGAGCGCACATTCCAGCCCAATCGTGCCAGACTTCGCAAGCGCTGCCGTTGCTCCCGCAAACAGGCCTTTTTTGTCCGTCTTGTTCGAAAGCACATGGTGTGGCACTGCCCAGCTTTTGGTGCGCGCACGCATCGTTTCAACCAGCGCTTCCGGCACCTGAATCACCACTTCCAGCGCGGGAACCTCTTCGCGCAGCAGCACAATCGCCGCTTGAAAAATTGGCCATAGCCGTGAAATTTCCCCCGCACGACTTCCGGGGAATACGGCCAACACCGGCGCTTGTTCCGCAATACCCTGCGCCGTGCGGAATGCTTGGCCATTGCCGCGCTCTTTCCACCACCACGCAATCTCGTGCCCGATATAGCTGGTGGGCAAATTCTCAGCCTTAAAATACGGCGGCTCGAACGGCAGCAGGCACAACAAATGGTCGTAGCGCTCCGCAACAATTTTTGCGCGTTCAGGCCGGTATGCCCACACGGTGGGCGCCACATAATGCACTAATTTCGGGCGAATTTTTCCACGCGCATGCAGCTTTTTCAGCACGCGCAGCGCAAACCCTGGAACATCGATGGTCAGAATCATGTCGGGGTTTTCGCGTTCCAGAAATTCCACAGTCTGATTAATGCGCCGCGTAATGTTTCGGATATGCGGCAGAATTTCAGCAATGCCAATCAGCGCAATTTCACGAATCGGGAAAAGGCTCTGAAGCCCTTGCGCCGCCATCATGTCGCCGCCAAGGCCAACAAAGTGAATGTCGCCGCGGCGCGCTTTCAGCGCCTGCATCAGCCAGCCGCCAAGCTGGTCGCCGGAAACTTCACCGGCAATCAATGCAATTTTTAAGGGGCGGGACATGCCGCTACTCCAGAATGCTGAAGCCGACGATGAAAATGCCTAAGGCATCGGCGCGGCGCGCCACTTCGCGCCGGTTAATGATAAGGGATGCGCCAGCCTCCACCGCAATGCCCGCAAAGCCGCAAGCGGCAATACGCTCGACCGTTTCGAGGCCGATCGTAGGCAAATCCACGCGTTTTTCCTGCTGCGGTTTTTTGGTTTTCACCAACACGCCGCCCGTGGCTTCAAGCTTCAGCGGCGCGCAGCGCGTAATCAACGCGTCCGTCCCTTCGATGGACTCCACGCCCAGCACTTGGCCGTTTTGTACAATCACCGCCTGACCAATATCCAGCGCGCCAATTTCGCGCGCCACCCGTGCGCCCACTTCAATGTCGCTTTGCGCGCGCTTGTCGGGGTAGATGCTACCAATCATACCCTCCGGCGCCAGCAAATCATGCATCACATCGTCCGCACCGCAGACGCGGAATCCTTCTTCCTCCAGAAACGTTACGATACTGGAGAGCAATTCATTATCACCACTGAGGAATTGGCTGCCAATGCGGGCCAGCAGCTTCGCACCTTTCAAATCAGGGCGCAGCGTGGAAATTTTGGGGCGGGTCACTTTGCCTGCCAACACCAGCTCCTGCACGCCATGCGCGCGGAAAAGATCGATTGCCTTGCCAATCGCGCCAAAGCGAATCTCTGCATGTGCATTGCCCGCTTCGGTAATGGTCTCCGCATCCACCGCGTCTTGCAGCCCCAGCAGGAAATACGGTCGCCCCATGTCATTACAGGCGCGCATCAACATGCGCGGAAGGTCGCCCGAACCGGCAATAATGCCTAATGTGCTCGGCGCGGTTGCTGCATGTGCCGTGGCATTCATGCCGCCTCGCGTGGATCCGGTTTTTGGTTGGGCGTACAGAACGCGCGCGCCGTATCCGTCAACACAAAGTCGAGCAGCATTTTTGCTTCTGGCTCTTCATAGGTCGCACGCAGCGCTTCCGCGCGTTCATTCAGCGTGCCAACATCGCTCAGGAACAGTTGCTTAAACACATGGCGCAACGCGTGGATGCGCTGGCGCTCAATGTTGCTACGCTTCAGGCCAATCAGGTTCAGCCCGTCCAGCGAAGCGCGCTCGCCCTTCACCGTGCCGAAGGGAATCACGTCTTTCTCAACACCCGACATGCCGCCAATGAATGCATGTGTGCCGATGCGCACGAATTGGTGAATTGCCGAAAGCCCGCCAACAATCGCGAAATCGCCCACGGTAACATGGCCAGCCAGTGTTGCGTTATTGGCCAGAATGATGCGGTTGCCCACCTGACAATCATGCGCCACATGCGAGGACGCCATGAACAAGCAATCATCCCCCACACGGGTGATGGAGCCGCCACCTTCCGTACCGGGGTTCATGGTCACATGCTCGCGAATCACGTTGCGCGCACCGATGATGAGGCGCGAATCTTCGCCCTTAAATTTTTTATCCTGCGGGCGATGGCCAATGGAAGCGAACGGAAAAATCTCGGTTTTTTCGCCAATCGTAGTGTGCCCATCCACCACCACATGGCTGTGCAAAATCACGCCATTCGCCAGCGTTACCTGCGGCCCAACCACGCAGTAGGGGCCAATGGAAACGTCGGCGCCGATGGTCGCACCTTCCGCAATCACCGCAGTGGGATGAATAGTGCTCACGAGATCTATGCTCCCTTTTCGTCCATAATCATGGCGGAGTAGGTGGCTTCGGCCACTTTCACACCGTCAACCCGTGCCACGCCTTCAAAGCGCCACACATTACCGCGGTTTTGCAGTGCGGTGCAGTGAATCGCCAACACATCCCCCGGAACCACGGGTTTGCGGAACTTCGCGCTTTCCACCGACATGAAATACACCACCTTGCCATGCGCGGCTTCACCCATCGTGTGCACTACCAGCGCACCGGCAGACTGCGCCATCGCTTCCACAATCAACACCCCTGGCATCACCGGATGGTGGGGGAAGTGGCCAACAAAGAACGGCTCGTTAATCGTCACATTCTTAATGCCAACGATCGATTTTCCTTCCACCACATTGACCGCACGGTCAATCATCAGGAACGGATAGCGATGTGGGATTAATTTCTGAATATCGCCCACTTCGAAGCGTGGCAGTTCAGGATTGATGATTAAAGGCTCACTCATTGGTCCCTCGTTTAGGTTTAATCAATCGCGAAATGGCGATCGTTTGCCGATGCCAATCCACTACAGGAACAGCCGGATAGCCGCCATACGACGCGCCAGACGGAATATCGTTCATTACACCAGATTTCGCCGCAAGCTTTGCGCCTGCGCCGATTTTTAAATGCCCCGCAATGCCGGATTGCCCCGCCAGCACCGCACCATCCCCAATACGGGTGGAGCCAGAAATGCCGCACTGCGCCACAATCACTGCGCGTTTGCCCACATGCACGTTATGGCCAATCTGCACAAGGTTATCAATCTTCGCGCCTTCGCCAATCAGCGTATCAGGGCCGGTGCCGCGGTCGATCGTGGTGCCGGAGCCGATTTCCACATCGTCCTCAATCACTACGCGGCCAAGCTGAGGCACTTTCACATGCCCCTCACGCCCCAGCGCGAAGCCGAAACCGTCCTGACCAATATGCACGCCGCGGTGGATAATTACGCGGTTGCCAATCAAGCAGTGGCTAATCGTCGTGACCGCCCCAATATGGGTGTCCTCACCAATCTCCACGCCGTCGCCAATCACCGTGTTCGCACCGATAGAGCTGCGCGCACCAATCTTCACGTTCGCGCCAATCACCGCGCCTGCGCCAATGCCAACATTCGCGCCCACGCTTGCGCTAGGCGCAATCACTGCGGAAGGGGCGATGGTGGAAGATGCTTGCACATGCGGGTAAAATTTCTGCGCCGCAATCGCATAGCAGCGATAGGGGTCTTCCGTGACCAAAAGCAGCATCGTCTTTGGTGCAAGATCGACATATTTCTGACGCAGAAAACACGCCCCCGCGCTGCTGGATGAAAACTGTTCGACATATTTCGCATTGTCGAAAAAGCTAACATCCTTAGCAGTCGCGCGGTCCAATGGGGAGACGTCGCTTAATGCGCGGGAGGCATCGCCATGCAGCGTCGCGCCCGTTGCCGCTGCCAAGTCGGCTGCGGAAAACGGCCCGTGATTAACAAAAAAACGAGAATCCACCATAAGAAATAACGTGCAGTTTGGTTAGAATTTAACAGCAACGGTTGGCAGCTTGGCGTCCAAACGCTTCAGCACTTCATCCGTAATTTCCAGCGACGCATCGCCGTAAAGCACTTGTGCCGAGGAAACAACAAGCGTCAGTTTCTTCTCTGCTGCCACTTGCTTCACAATCTCGAGAACCGACTTCTGAATTTCTTCCAGCGACCCACCAAACGCTTTATCAAGCTGCGCTTTTTTCTCTTGCACCTGACGCTGTGCGCCGGCCGCTTTCTCGCGGAATGCTTTTACTTTTTTGTCGAATGCATCTTTTTCAACTTTGTCTTTTTGTTTCACGAGCGCATCGTCTTCGGCTTGCAGCTCTTTCTCTTTGTTGTTCAGTTCCGTTTGAAACGCTTTTTGCTTAGCTTGCAGCTGGCTACGCACCGAGGTTGCCGCTTTCGAATCCTGCATGATGCGCGAGACATTGACGAAACCGATAGCGGTTTCCGCAAATACTGGTTGTGCCATCAGGGCAAATGCAGCGATAGCAGTGAAAAGAGTCTTTTTCATGATGATTACCTTCTTACATAAGTGATATAAAACCGCAGGCAATCTGCACCAAATACAGTGACATGTCTAGTGGCGTTTCGAGAATAGTGTGAGCCAAAATGGCTTAGAAGTTGGTGCCCACACGGAAGCGCACCAGTTCCGTCTCATCATAGTCTTGTTTGAGGAATGCCTTGGCAAAATCAATCCGCAGTGGGCCAAATGGCGACGACCACGCCACCCCAACCCCAACCGAGGCGCGAAGTGAGTTGTTGTTCGCAATCCCTGCGCCCGACTGGTCAATGCCATAGAGATTCGCAACATCCACAAAGGCCGCGCCAGTAATGCCCAGATCATCGCCCAACCCGAGTGGGAAGCGCACTTCGTTCGAGAAGGCGTAATAGGTGTTGCCGCCCAGTGGGTCATCCGTTGCAATATCGCGCGGGCCAATCCCTGCGTTGGCAAAGCCCCGAATCTCTTGGCTGCCCGTAAAGAAACGGTGGTTAATGCGCACGTCTTTCCCGATGCCCGTGATATTGCCGCCCAAGAGATACGCAGCATAGGTCCATTTTTTCGAAAGCGGGAAGTAGTAGTCCGAGCGCAATTCGTGGCGGATGAAGGTGTTATCGCCGCCAAGCCCAGCGAAATCTTGGTTTAGGCGAATGGAGTAGCCACTGTTCGGCGTCGCACGGTTGTCGCGGGTATCATAGAAGAACGAATGGCCAAGGATAGACGCCGAATTTTTCCCTTCCTGAAGCTGAATAAAGAGCGATGCCGTAGGATCAACATCGCTAATTTCACTCTGCTCGTAGGTGTATCGGAACTGGTGCTTCAGGCGCTCACTCAAGTTATAGCCAAGATGCAGCGATGCACCCGTTGAATCGCGGTTGAACGTCGCGTTGTTTTGATAGTTCTGCGAGGTTTGGTAAAGGTCGAATCCTGCCGAAAGCTCGCGGCCAAGGAAGTAGGGTTCCGTCACGCCGATATCGTAGTTCTTGCGGCGGCCGCCAATGGTGGCGCGTGCACGAAAATCTTGTCCCGCGCCAAGGAAGTTGCGCTCGCGCAGCCCTAAATCAATCAGCGGTCCATCCACGGTCGAGAAGCCTGCACCGAAGGTAATTTCACCCGTCGATTTTTCTTTCACTTCAACATCCAAATCGGTGCGGTCATCCGTCGCGCCGGGTTTGCGCTGAATATCGACCTTCTCGAAGAAGCCAAGGTTATTCAGGCGTTGTTCGGTGCGCTTCAATTTACTGGTCGAGAACGCATCACCTTCCGCTAGTTTAAATTCGCGGCGAATAATTTCGTCCAGCGTGCGCACATTGCCGAAAATATTGATGCGATCGACATAAACCTTAGGGCCTTCCGTGATGTTGTAAGAAAGGTCGATGATCTTCTTACCATCCGCCTCACGGCGCTTTATTTCTGGCTTAATATCCACGAATGCAAAGCCCGCATCGCCTAAAGCATCGGTCATTTTATTGATAGTGTCTTCCACATCGCTCGCGTTGTAGATGTCGCCTTCATGGGTGCCCACAAGCGCGGCCAAATCCGGCACACGCGACTTGGGCAAGCGGGTCGAAACATCAATCTTCCCGAAATGGTAGCGCGGCCCTTCTTCCACCGTAAAGGTGAGGTAAAACGCATCCTGCTGCGCAGAAATTTCCGCAATCGCCGACTTCACTTTGAAATCCGCATAGCCGTTTTGGAAATAAAAGCGGCGCAGTAATTCTTGGTCGTAATTCAGGCGATCAGGGTCGTATTTATCCGTATCGTTGAGGAACTGATACCAACGCTCGCGCGAGGAGTTGATGACCGTCGCCAGCGCATCGCTTTCAAAGTTGTCGTTGCCAATGAAGGTGATTTTCTCAATCAGCGCCTTCGGGCCTTCCACAATATTATAGATGAGGTTCACGCGGTTGCGATCCAGCGCAATGATTTGTGGCGTGATTTGTGCGGCGTAGCGGCCATTGCGGCGATACACATCCAGCAGGCGCTTCAGATCGTTTTGCACTTTCGCGCGGGTATATACCGAGCGCGACTTTACGGTGATTTCCTTCTCAAGATCGTCCTTGCTGATTTTCTCATTCCCCTCGAAAATCACTTGGCTGATGCTGGGGCTTTCTTTGACAATGAGGGTGAGGGCGCCGCTGTTATTGTCCAGCGTCACGTCGGAGTAAAAGCCCGTTTCGTATACTTTTTTAATGCCTGCATCCAAATCATACTGGTTGAGTGGCGCGCCCTGTTTTAGGCCGGAATAGGCAACCACCGCGGATGCTTCAATGCGCTGCGCGCCCACCACGCTGATGGATTTAATCGTCTCCGCCGCATGCGCGAACACGGGCGCGCACAGCGCCACACCCGCCAAAAACCACATTGCACAACGAAGACCACGATTCATGCCTATTCATCTGCGGCAAAACCAGCCGCGAGGCAAGCGAAATTCATGAATTATAAAGAGAATGGGATAGGCTTATGCGGCGTTGCTTTTATTCTTTTTTGCATGCAGCGCCGTAATTTGCTTCACAAGGCTCGCCGCATCCAGTCCTGCTTCGGCATACATGCGGTCCTGCGTATCATGCGCTTGGTAATAATCCGGCAAGGTGAGGGTGCGCAGTTGGCAGCGCCCATCCAGCAAGCCTTCATTCGCGGCATAGCTCAGCACCTGCGCGCCGAACCCACCGCTCGATCCTTCTTCAATCGTCACCACCAACGCATGCTGTTCAATTAATTGTTTCACTAGCGCCACATCGAGCGGCTTGGCAAAACGCGCATCTGCCAACGTGGCGCTAATGCCATGCTGCGCCAGAATATCATGCGCCTTGATACATTCCCCAAGGCGCGCGCCAAAATTCAAAATGGCAACATCGCTACCTTCACGCAGAAGGCGGCCTTTGCCGATTTCAAGCGCCATTGGATTCTCTGGCAGCGCCACCCCAAGGCCGTTTCCGCGCGGATAGCGCAGCGCAATTGGGCCAGAATCATACTGTGCAGCGGTGGCAACCATATGCGCCAATTCCGCCTCGTCGCCCGCAGCCATCACCACCATGTTGGGTAGGGTGCAAAGATACGCAATATCAAACGCTCCCGCATGGGTAGCGCCATCCGCCCCCACTAGCCCCGCGCGATCCATCGCAAAGCGCACAGGCAAATTCTGAATCGCCACATCATGCACCAACTGGTCATAGGCGCGTTGCAGGAAGGTGGAGTAAATCGCGCAAAATGGCTTATACCCTTCACAGGCAAGCCCCGCCGCGAACGTCACCGCATGCTGCTCCGCAATCCCCACATCAAACATGCGTTCAGGGAAAGCCTCGCCAAACACGTCCAGCCCCGTGCCACTCGGCATCGCGGCAGTAATGGCGATGATTTTGTCGTCCGCCTTGGCCTGCGCCACCAGCGTGTTCGCAAACACGTCCGTATAGCTCGGCACCGAGGAAACACTCTTTATCTGCACGCCCGTTTTGACATCGAACTTGCTAACGCCGTGGTACTTATCTTCAGAACCTTCCGCAGGCGCGTAGCCATAGCCCTTCTGCGTCACCACATGGATCAGCACAGGACCAGAGGCTTTTTCGTCCCGCACGTTTTTCAGGATAGGTAGTAAATGGTCAAGGTTATGGCCGTCCACAGGGCCCACATAATAAAAGCCCATTTCCTCGAACAGCGTGCCACCCGTCGCATAGGTACGGATATGTTGCTCGGTACTTTTCAGCGCGCGTTGCAGCGGCTCAGGGAATTTGCTTGCCACCATTTTGCCGATATGGCGCAGTGAGCGGAAGGATTTAGAGGAAATCAAGCGCGAGAGATATGCACTCATCGCCCCCGTTGGCGGCGCGATAGACATGTCGTTATCGTTCAAAATTACAATCAACCGTGTGCCCAGCGCGCCGGCATTATTCATCGCCTCATAGGCCATGCCAGCGCTCATCGCGCCGTCGCCAATCACCGCAATCACATCAAATTGTTCGCCCGCCATATCGCGTGCCACGGCCATACCCAGCCCCGCCGAAATGGAGGTGGAGGAATGCCCCGCGCCAAACGCGTCATATTCTGATTCGTCGCGCTTACAGAAACCAGAAAGCCCGCCGCCTTGGCGAATGGTGCGCAACTGCTCGCGCCGCCCTGTCAGAATCTTATGCGGATAGGCTTGATGCCCCACATCCCAAATCACTTTATCCTTGGGCGTATTAAACACATGATGCAGTGCCACTGTCAGCTCCACCACGCCAAGCCCTGCGCCCAAATGGCCACCCGTCACAGAAACCGCGTCAATCGTCTCGCGGCGCAAATCATCGGCCAGCTGCTTCAGCTCATCCACCGACAAATGGCGCATATCCGCAGGCAAGCGGACGCGGTCGAGCACAGGGGTAGGGGTTTTTGCGTTCATCGGGGTGAGATACGCAATAATCGTCATTTGTGCAAGGAAATATGCGGGATTTTGATTGATAGTTCGGGGTAACTATTTATGAATCATCCCTATGCACATCACCGAATTACAGCTCATCAACGACACCACCCTTCGCGTAAACGGTAAAGATTATCCCTGCACCATTGGCCGCGGCGGGGTGGCAGAGGCGGGGGCAAAGCGTGAAGGTGATTTAAAAACCCCGCGTGGCCGTTTCGCCATGCGCAGCTGTTATTACCGCCCCGATAAGTTCGCACAGCCACCCGAAACAGGCCTGCCCACCATCGCGCTAACGCCCAACCATGGCTGGTGCGACGACGTAAACTCCGCACACTATAACCTGCCCGTTATGCTTCCATTCCCCGCCCGTCACGAAACCCTATGGCGCGACGACGATGTCTACGACCTCATCATTCCGCTGGGCTATAACGACGGTGTGGACGGCGACATTATCGTTGGTGCGGGCAGCGCCATTTTCATGCACATCATGCGCGCGGATGGTGTGGGCACCGAAGGCTGCATCGCGCTGAAGAAGGAGGACCTATTAGCGCTCCTGCCGCATCTCACACAGACAAGCAGTGTGGTTGTATAGCTGCGTGCAGCTCAAGCTAAAATACAACCAATGGTGTATATTTCGTTGACTACTCAACCCAAAGATGCTAACCTAATCCCATATAATCGATAGGGAGATTCCATGGTTAGCTGCCTGATTGTAGAGGATAATCCTCTCAACTGGATGATTATGAAAAACCAAGCCAGCAAGCTGGGGCTGGAGGTGGATATCTGCACCAACGGCGTCGAGGCGCTGGACTACTGCAGGCAATATCCGCTGCCGGATCTCATCATCCTCGATGGCTACATGCCGGAGATGGACGGCATCGCCTTCCTGAGAGAGTTGCGCCAACTGCCCAAAGGCAACCACCCCTTCATTATTTTCTGTTCCTCCTCGCTCGACATTGTCGACGTAGGCGA
>JACCDH010735578.1_pt1 | contig 15680 bp, 15 predicted proteins | sample 7442481 | NCBI WGS metagenome assembly JACCDH01 (sample SAMN15323433, study PRJNA562643) | freshwater metagenome | isolation source: river surface water | place: USA:Blue River Watershed | collected 2017-08-15
CGGAGAAACCTTTGGCGTTAATCCGGTTTCCGTCTTTGGGTAAACGCATGAATTTTTCACCGCGGAGGCAAGCAGCTTTTTCTGCATCTTTAACCTCTGCCTCTGATTTATTAGTATCCATGAAGACGACAATCTTTTTATTATTGATTGATCTAGAGCATTGGGCTTGGGCAAAAGCTGAGATAATGACAGTGAAGAAAAAGAATAAAAGGGTTTTCACTCGGCCTCCAGCAATTTTTTTAATCTTCTAATTTTTTCTTCTGGTATGCTTGGATAATCTTTATGGACTGCAGCTGGATCACGACCTTTAACCTTCAGGCAGAAGATATCCTTGGAGATTTGTTCTAATTTACTCATGTCATGAGACAGTTGAGTTTGTTTAAAAAATTGCTCCATTTTTTCTGGAGATTGAAGATTCATAAGAGAACCCTTCGATTCTTCTACACCTTGAGTGACTTTTGTTTCTGGACTTTTAAGTTGAGAACCATCAAATTCTGGATCAAAAGTATTAATAAAAAATTTTGAATCCTCGGCGTTTGAGACTGAATTAAGAAATAAAAATATAGTCGTTAAAATTATTTTCATCGTCACCTCGTGCCGGGAAATTTTAACTACTTATCGGATAGTAAAAAAAAGTCTTAATTATTGTGTTGTTGAGTAGGTTACGGAAAAGGTCAGGTAGTTCTAGATTGTTTAATTCTTTGCTTAAGAAACAAAAAGTTTAAGCTTAGTACTTAAAACTGGCCTTTCATCTTTTAAGTAAAATGGATCCTTCTCTCAATTTGCTTCACCAGGCTTGATTGTAAATTTTTAGGAATTTTATCAATCTGAGTCGCGAGATATAATTCATGAGAAGTGAATTTAACTCCTTTGAGTTGCAGCTCTCTAAGCTCGCCGTTTCGTACATGAGCCTGTGCTAGAAGTTTCGGTGCGTGAACAATATGATCACTAAACTTCGCCATTTCTATTGCTGTTTGAGCTGTCTGCATGCCGTATCCGAAGTTTTTGAACTTTCTTTCTAATGGAATAAAATCTTCACCTTTTATCACGCTCATTCCGTCCCAGTAGGTGGCAAAACTGAAGTAGTAATGAGTTAGGTCTTCCTTCGACGGGATTGGAGGTAGAGGATGATTGGTACGGACGTATAACGCCCAATCTAGTTCTCCAACCTTCTCTTGGTACCAGCTGTTACCTAAAGGAAGTTTACCAAGACTTAATGCAATCTGGATTCCACCGAGTCGAGCAGCTTCAAGAGTTTCATGTGGTGAGAGGTCGATGAATCGCCAACCGATTTCTTTAGAGGATGTACTTTGGATGAAAGCTCCGCAAAACAGAGTGTTAAGAAAGGCCCTTGTGCCAATGGTGATTTGTTTTTTGAATGGCGGAAGATGTGACCTTTCTTTGGGTTTATTAATGAGATCGATTCTTGATAAGACATCCCGAGCCCAAAGACTCATTTCATGGAGTTCAGCTGTTGGTATCACCCCAACCGCTGAACGCTCAAACATCGAGACATCCAGAATTTGTTCAAGCTTCATGATCGTTTTAGATAGGGCAGCAGCTGATACACCGAGTTCCAGAGAAAAGCTTCGAATCGACTTCATTTTTGGAAGTTCGGCCAGAAGCCGCAACTCTTTCAGAGATAAGTTGTTGATATCTTTCATTGAAACCTCAGCTGTAGTGTAAACCAAAAGTTATCACATGTCGATCCTCATCTCACTAGTGTTAACGTTGTCGAGGAGTTAACTTGGCTTCACGCCAGAAACACCTGACGAATCATCCAAGGAGAAATGATGAAACTGTTCCTAGCCTTCTTTATGATTTTAAATGCCTCTACGGCCATGTCTCATGATCTTATCGATACTGCGAGAGCTCAGGGTAAGTTTACAGTGCTTCTCAAGGCCCTCGAAATTACCAAGCTTGATCAAGCACTGGAGTCCGGAACCTTCACCGTGATGGCACCAACTGATGATGCGTTTTCCAAGCTTCCAGCAGGAGTTCTAGAGTCTCTCATTCAAAATCCTGAAGCCCTGAAGTCGATCCTTCTTTTCCACGTTGGGTCCGGCGCTCGGACGCTTAAATCAATTCAGTCAATCAGCGGACTTAAAACTTTGAACGGCAAGTTTCTAACAACTAAAGCGATTCAGAATGCAGGGCTCGCTCTGACAGATGTCAAGGCCGACAATGGTATCATCCATGTCATCGATAGCGTGTTGATTCCAAAAGCAGATACACCTGAAAACGAAGTCCGAACTGTTTCCAAGGTGGATCTTAATCGCTACATCGGTAAGTGGTATGAGATCGCTCGTTTCGATCAATCATTTCAAAAGGGCTGCGGCTCTACGACTGCTGAGTATAGCCTTCGCTCAAATGGCAAAATCAACGTCGTTAACACTTGCAAAAAGCAATCGGGGAAAGTGAATCAGTCCCAAGCCATTGCTTTTGTGGCCAATAAAAAGACCAACGCAGAACTTAAAGTAAGTTTTGTACCTTTCCTGAATCGGTTCGGTCTTTTTGCTGGAGATTATTGGATCATTGGTTTGGGTGAGAATTATGAATACGCAGTTGTTGCTGGACCAGATCGCCAATACCTTTGGTTTCTATCTCGGACAGCAAAAATTTCGGAGCAGAAACTCAATGAACTAAAGGAAATTGCTGAAGGACAAGGTTTTGATCTTAGCAAGCTTATGATGACTCCGGAGTACTAAGCAATTTTTTAACACTTCAATCAAGGCTGGCCTACTTGGCCAGCCTTGATTGCTGATCACATGCTTTTCTTCCCAACTCTCACTTGAATTTAAAATGAAATTTGCATCACTAGGTTATTTATCTAATTTAAAGAAGTGTTGAATCTGTGAAAGTTTATTGGAATTTAGATAAGGAATTTTTGAGAACTTTCATGAATACATCAAACTCTGGTTCGCAGAGCTTGAAGAGTGGTGCCTGGGAAGAAAGTCGACTCCTCACGATTATTAGTCGATAGATTTTAAATCCGCTGCGTCTACCAAGTTAGATTAGACTTTATTAGATTTAGACTAATGAAAAAAACACTTATAATCTGTGGTTTAGTCTCAAAGAGTCTATCAGCACAAGAATCCTTACACTTGAATTTCTCTGATCGCGAATGTCATAAAATCATTAGAAATAATCGTTTTTTCAAATCTTCGGAGCACTCTATTGATTTATTGGTTAGGACTTTTTATCGAGCTACCTCGTATATCAAAGATAGTAGTCTTAGCACTCCAGAACCCAAACTTATAAAGTTGTATATGGGTTCTGAATTAAAGAATGGTGTTTTAACACTTAAATTTCAACAAGACGCTCGAGCATTCCTAAATGGATCAAACTGCGAACAGACTGTGAATAGAATATCTTTAGAGAGAACCCTTCTTAAATATCCTGGAATAAAAAAATGATTTTTGTTATTGGAAAAGAATCGTTTGAAGAATTTGATGCTTAAAAAGATGGTGCCCGGGAAGGGACTCGAACCCCCACGATTATTAGTCGGGAGATTTTGAATCTCCTATGTCTACCATTTCATCACCCGGGCACAAACTTGGTCACGACTTTGAACATTTATACTAGTGAGTTGGCGTTTATCCGTCAATAAAGCGCTTAGCGTAATTTGATAAGTTCTAAGGCTTCTTTGATAGAAAAACGTAAAAAATCCGGGCCAAGCTGCTTTTTGAGCTCCTGGTTTGAGATTAAGCACGAGAATTTCAAATAATCCAAAAGGTACTCTGGGACCTCAATACTAAACTTTTTTAGAGCGCTGTTTAAGCTGTCAGCGAGCATCATTGGGAAGGGGATTCCTCGCGTATCGACGACTTTAAGGGCCTCTCTGAGTGAGATAAAATCATCTCCGGCCACATTATAGGTACCCGTTGTAAGCCCATCATGAGAGCGGTAGAGAACGCTGGCCATGTCATATTCATGGATGAACTGGAAAAACGGATTATAATCCATAGGACTCAAGGCCACGGGACCAGACAAAAACTTAGTCATGGCATTTTGAATTTGAGTGCCAATGATGTTACACGGTCGTAAGACAACAGTAGTGATACTATTTTGATTCTTCCACATCCAGTTGGTACAGATCTGATCCATCTCGATCACATCTCTGAGCTCTGGATGCTTGATACTCGCTCTGAGAGGAGCATCCTCGTTTAAGAAAATGGAATTGTCTGGAAGTGCTCCGTAAACGTGGAACGTTGAAAGGATTACAACTTTCTTCACTCCCGAGCGCTCACAGAGATCAAGAATCCTATTTGTTCCCATCACCGAAAGATCAATCCTTTTTGCAAGAACATTCTGTTCATTAGATGAGTGACTAATTCTTCCCAAATGATAAACGGTATCAAAATGGTGAGTCCTGAAAAGATTTTCAAAATTTCCACGAGAGTATTTGAGATTAACTGTTGTTAAGCCTTTAAGCAGGGGAACGTTGGATACATTTCGTGAATCTATCCCAACGACTTGCCAGTCCGGGTGCTCGGCAAGAATCAGTCTTGCAGTCATTTGCGCGAGACCTCCCGCGATTCCAATCATGAGAATTTTTTGGGGCCGATTCATTTAAGTGCCTTCTGCCGTAATTCTTTGATCACAAACTTGGAAATTGGTTTTCTGATGATATCAAAAAAAGGTCTTCTATTTTTTAGGCCATGAACGATCATCCGTTTAATTGTGTTTTCAATATGAAAAACATTCTCTTTGATGTCTTTATCTGAGGCTTCTACCTCGAGGTTTGCAGGGATCGGAATCTCTGGACCGATATAAATATCAATGGGAGACGGAAGCGGGATCACATTTGAGGTTAAGGGAATTGCTGGGACTTTTAAGATCTTTGCGAGTTTTTTCGAATGAAACACAAACGGGAACATTTCTTCTGCACCGATTACGCAAACTGGGAGAATGGGTGTTTTTTTCTGGATAGCAATTCGGTAGAACCCTTCTGAGAAATGTCTTAGTTTATAAAAATCAGGGGTGTTTTTTGAAATCCCACGCACGCCTTCTGGGAAAACAAGAATAGATTCTCCATGGTCAATTAAGTACGCACAGTTAGCTCGGTCCCCCAGAATAGAACCCGTCTGGGCAGTGAAGTCTCCAATGAAGGGGAGCTGGGCCATAAATCTTTCAACCATCGCTCTCAGGACTCTTGGAGGAGCGGCATCTAAAAGAAAAGCAATAGTGATGAGCATGCTATCAAGAGGGATTTGTCCCGTATGGTTTGATGTTACAATATAGGAGTGGTCTTGGATATTCTCCACACCAAAAACACGGACTTTAAAATATGAACGGTATATCGGGACGAGCTTTCTTACAGTTTTTTCACAAAGATTGAGGTTAAATCCCCAGGGATCTTTGTAGTCTTTATATTTCTCTCTTAAGAGACTAAAGACTTCATTTATTTTTTGGTCATCTTCAGGGGATAGCAAATAATGGTCAAGGTTCATCATAGTGGAATATGATAACTAAAATTGAGCTTTTCAACCATGATCAAAATTGTCAGTTAAAGCCTTCCATATCACTGTGTCGCTTAACGAACGTGATAATCGACTTCTCAACATCCAGGATCCCATCGCCCTTTTCGGCCGAGGTGTAGTGAATCTGCTTGACCCATTTAAACTGCTTCTGAATTTCCGGCTTCAGGGCCTTGAGCCTGGCTTTTTCAGACTGGGTTTTGAGCTTATCCATCTTATTAAAAATCACATAGGTTTCGAGGCTAAAATTTTTAATGTAGTCGTGAAACATCATGTCGCTTTCTTGGAGAGGATGGCGACAGTCTTGTATGTTTAAGAGAAGGATTTTCTCCGAGCAAAGTTGGAAGAAAGTATCAAGCAGGATCTGCCAGTTCTGGCCCATTTCTTTTGAAACATCTGCATGCCCATAACCAGGGACATCGAAAAGAAAGAAGTGTTCAAGGGATTTTGTTTCACGGTTTTCAACCACAAAATCAAAAATATTCACCTGGCGAGTGCGGCCAGGAGTTTTTGAGACTCTTGCAGTGGTTTTTCCAAAAAGAGAATTAATAAGGGAGGACTTTCCAACATTGGAGCGACCGATGAAGGCAATTCCATTTGCGAAAGTATGCTCGTTGAGCCATTGCTTGAGTTGATCAACGGTATCAATTCCTAATAAGAATTCCGTTTTCCCTTTCTGAATATTCATGGTCATAAATCGTATCTTCCATTTTCTTTTACCTCAGCATAGCAGAAAGAAGAGGTGATCGTCTTTAAAATTGAGGAGTTCTATGTACCAGAGAAAACTAATGGAAAAGCAAATAGAAGTTGCAGGTCTGAGACTAGGAGATAGTTGTAGTATCTTTCCCTTCCAAGGAAAAAAGAAGGCCTTCACTCTTAATCGAAACTGCATTGATCTGATTTCGTCTCGGTATCGACCTGAGGACTTGTGCATGAGCTACATAGAGCTTCCAAGTTCGGGACCAGGTCAATTTCATTACCGTCTTGAATTAGACGAGGGAAGATTTGTGATGAAGACTCTCAAAGGAAGAGCTTTCTGGCTCAATGGTTCTGCTGCCAAAGAAGCCTACATCGAACGGATGGATCGCTTGTTCATCGATGATAACAAAGTGAACTTTGATCCATTTGGGTTAAATGAAATTATTGAACGAAATTTTGAGCATCCCGTTTTGCTTCAGCAGAAGCTTATCAATTCGGACCTAAAAATCCTGATCCAAGGAGAAACGGGAACTGGAAAAACTCATCTTGCAGCGAAGATTCATGAAAAGAGTCAGCGCCTTGGAAAATTTGTGGCGATTAATCTATCGTCGTTTAACTCACAATTGATTGAATCAGAACTTTTTGGTCATAAAAAGGGATCATTCACTGGGGCCGTGACAGATAAAATAGGAGCTTTTCAGGAAGCCGCAAACGGGACACTTTTTTTAGATGAGATAGATTCACTCCCGCTTGATCTGCAAACTAAACTTCTAACTTTCCTGGATGATTCAAAATTTAGACGAGTAGGGGAGATGAGGGAAACGGAGATTCGGACGAGACTTATTTTTTCTTCCGGCAGACCACTCGAAAAATTGATTAATCTCGGGGTCCTCAGAAGAGATTTTTATTTCCGTTTAAAATCAGGGCATACTGTTGAACTGACATCTTTAAGAAATGATCTCTCAAAAATTAAAGAAACCTGTCAGTTTTTTTGTGTCAACAATCAGGTGTCGATTTCGAACAGACTCATGAGCTTTTATGAAACACTACCGTGGCCAGGAAATATAAGACAGCTGCTAGGTCATCTTGAGAAAAAGAAGATACTTTCAAAATCGCTTAAGTTCGATTTTGATCTACTAGATGAAGAGCTGCTTTTAGAGAGTTCGGATCTTATGAGTCTGACGAGTCCACTTGAAATCGTTCCGCTGAAGGAGCTAAAAGAGGACTATATAAAAAAAGCGCTCGCTGTCTGTGAGGGTAATGTCGCTCTTACAGCTAAGAAACTCCAACTAACAGAGAAAACAGTGAAAGCAACAATCAGCAGGATTAATTTGCTAGAATATAAGTAATTTTGACTTCTTCAACATGGCCTTCGACATCGTTTGCCTTGAGGTAGTTATTGATTTCTGCGACAAGTTTTTCTCTTATAATCTCTTTCCCTTCCTCTTCGAGGGGGAAGGAAGCGACTGATGGCTCTGTATGGAGGATGAGATAATCCCGTAATTGAAAATCATGTTTTTCTAGATATTGCTTACTCGTCCTATTGGACATAGTGACAGTAAAATCAAGGTCAACCGAGCGTATCTCGTTAACTTCTGCAACATAGACCGCTAGCCTGAAGCTCGTCATCTCAAAGAACTTGGTCTGTTTTTTGTAATAATCTGGACGGTCATACAAAACTTCCTCAGTGCTTGCAGGTTCTCTCGAATTGTCATGAGTTGGTTTGATAAGTTTTTGCCCTGAGAATCCAATTCCAATGACCGACAAGAACGAGGCACAAGAGAAAGTCAGCAGAAGAATAGATTGAGCGGCCGTCAGACCTTTCAGCCATACGCCGACTATGAAAAACGGAGCGAGAAAAAGCTGCTTAACTTTTCCAGCACCTTCTGCGCCATTTTGCTTGTAGTTTTGCATGGCCTTTTGATAGGCATCTGAAAGGACGGCCTTGAAATTGATCTCAGCAGTAGCAGCTTTGATTCTTTTTACAAGTGCAATACTGTAATGAAATATTTTGAACGGAAGCTCTTTAAAAAATATTTTCAGTTTTTCAATTTGTTGGAAAACGAGCGCGAAAAAACTTTTTACTTTTTTAGGAATGGCCTTTGCAATAAGCTCACCGAGCTTAAGGAGGATAAAGTTTATGGCGTTTTCAATTTTTTCAATTAGGCCCATTGAATGACTATTCGGTATTTCTTGAGAATTTATAAATTTAAATCATTCTAGTCAGGAATAGGAAAAAGATGCCTCCGTAACTCTCAGCACTTACGTCAAACCTTGAATCTCCCGAAAGAAATTTGAGATTTTTCATAAGCAAAGGATTTGTATGATCGGTCGTGCTGCTGGGTTCGTTTTGATGATCAGTTTTGTGAGTTGTGCTCAGTTTCAAACAGGACGAAGCTACTTGAGTGAAATGGAGCAGGATGACTCTCGCTTCTTTGCGCCGAGAGAGGACTTTCCCGTTCTCGCAGGAGACTCAGGTCGAGATTGGTACACTGATAAAGAAATGAGATCAAGAGTTCCGGCGACTCCAGAGGAGCTCGCTGAATCAAGAACTCAGCGAGCGCTACGAATTGAACTGAGAGAACTCGAAAATTCTCAGTCCGAGTCTGGACTGGAGTATTACGAAGAAAATAAAGCCAACTTCCATTCAATATCAGAAAAAATTTTTTTCTTGAAGTTGCTACCTAATGAAAGAAGGGACTACCTGATCAGTCGAGGTTTTTTGAAAGAGACCAAGACTCCTGAGTATAATCCTGATGAGCGCTACGAGCGGTCTGTCGGCAATCAGGAAGTAGTGTTAGGAATGAAGAAAGACGATGTCCTTTCTTCTCTTGGTGAGCCAGCTCGTGTCGAGGTCGCGGGTAATCCTCGGAATGAGAACGAGCGATGGCTCTATAAAACGAATACTGCATCTAGTTACATTTACTTCGAGTCTGGGAGAGTTCAGGGCTGGGAGAGGCACTAGATTTCAAATACTTAAGTCAGGCTCAGTGAGGAAATTCGTGCAATTTCCTCACGTTCAAGGTAGTTTAACCCAATAATTTAGTTCCCTTATAAACAACTTAGCCTTGAGGGTTTTGATGGATTTTACTTTAGAGTTTGATCGTCCGGTTTCAGAGTTAGAAAATCAAATCCGTGAACTGAAAGAAACTTCAAAAACGAACATAGATATTTCTCACGAAATAGGTGCTCTTGAATCAAAAGTTAACCGTATGCTTGAGGAGATTTATTCAAATCTTTCACCTTGGCAGAGAACACAGTTATCCCGTCATCCGCAGCGTCCTCACACGCTTGATTACATCGATAAGATTATTACTGACTTTCACGAAATCCATGGTGACCGAAGGTTTTCTGATGATTTAGCGATGATCACAGGATTTGGTTTTATTGATGGTCAAAAAGTAGCTGTGATTGGAATTGAAAAAGGTCGGAAGACCCAAGAAAAGATTAAAAGAAACTTTGGAATGGCAAATCCTGAAGGATATAGAAAAGCTCTTCGAGTGATGCAACTTGCGTCTCAGTTTTCTATCCCTGTGATTACCTTCGTCGATACTCCCGGTGCTTACCCTGGGATTGGTGCTGAGGAGCGTGGACAAGCTTTGGCCATTGCTGAAAACATCGAAGAAATGTTTAACATCAAGTCTCCAATTATCTCAGTTGTCATTGGTGAAGGTGGTTCAGGTGGTGCTTTAGGTATTGCTGTTGCCGATAAAGTTTTGATGATGGAGTACTCCGTTTATTCTGTGATTTCACCGGAATCTTGTGCTTCGATTTTATGGTCGGATCCTAAAATGGCCGAGACAGCGGCAAATTCACTTCAACTTTCTCCCAATAAGGCTCTAGAGCTGAAAGTGATTGACGGTATCATCAAAGAACCGGCCGGTGGTGCCCATAGATATCCTGATCGAGCGATGCAGATAGTGAAAGAATCGATTCTTTCAAATCTTAGATCAATTCAGAAAGAAGACTTGGATGTGATGATGCAAAAACGTTTTGAGAAATTCCGCCAGATGGGAAATATTACTTTGATACTCGATACGAGCGAAGAAGCGAAGGGATAGTATGTCAGTTTACTCAATGACAGGTTTTGGAAAAGGTGAAGCGAGTAATGGTAATTTTACGATCACGACTGAAATCAAAACCGTAAACAATCGCTTTAAAGATTTTAAATTTAGAATGAGCTCGTTGTTCAATTCTCTTGAACTTGATCTTCGTTCAAAGCTTGAAAATGATTTTCGTCGCGGTAGTTTTGATGTTTCTGTAACTTATAAAAAGAATGAAAAAGCTCAGACTGAATTTCAAGTTGATCCTAAAAAAGTTGAAGCTTACCTCACTTTAATGAAACCAATTTTTGAGAATGCAAAACTTAGCTACACGGTGAGTCCGACGGATTTTTTGCGTGCAGATTTTTATAAAGATGAAGATACACAAAAAGAAACTGAACTTGCTCCTCTCGTTTTGCAGTCTTTTGACCAAGCGATAAAAGCACTCAAAACTTCAAGATCAGGGGAAGGACAGAAGCTGGTCGATAAGCTTCTCGAGCACTTCGCAGTCTATGAGATATGTCTTAACAAGGTTGCGGAACTTAAGCTCCAGTACCCAGAAATGATGAAAGATAAACTCACAAGTAAGCTCAGTGAAAAACTAAAAGACCTTAAAATTGACGAATCTCGCTTTCTTCAAGAAGTGATCTACTATCTTGAAAAGCTCGAGATAGACGAGGAAATTGATCGGGCAAGGATCCATCTTACGAAATTTAAATCTGTTTTGAAGTCTTCAGGAGAAATCGGGCGCCAAATCGATTTTCTACTGCAGGAACTTGGAAGAGAAACCAATACGATGGGATCAAAATCTGCCCATCCAGAAATTTCATCGAATGTTGTGGAGATGAAAGTACAATTAGAAAAGATAAGAGAACAGGCCCTTAATTTGGAATAACCATGTCAGGAAAGCTGATTGTGATATGTGCCCCTTCAGGCACTGGAAAATCGACGTTACTTAATCGTCTGAAAGCAGATGTGAGTGATCTCGTATGGTCCGTTTCATGTACAACCCGTGCGATGAGAACAGGCGAGGTCCATGGAAAAGATTATTACTTCATCAAAGTAGAAACTTTCGAAAAGCAAATTGCTGCTGATGAATTCATTGAATGGGCCAAGGTCCATTCAAATTACTACGGAACATCAAAGAGATTTGTGGATGAAGGGCATTCAAAAAATTGGAAGATGCTTTTTGATCTAGACGTCCAGGGGGCGGATGCGATGAAGCGCATCTATGGTGATGAAGTTCAAGTGATCTTCATTGAACCGCCTTCCGTCGAAGAATTAGAGAAGAGACTCTTGGCCCGTGGGACAGATTCCATTGAGGTCATTAAAGAAAGAATTGCTAATGCTCGCAAAGAGCTAGCTCATAAAGAAAAATATGATCATCTTATCTTAAATGATGATGTTGATAAGGCCTACAACAAGCTCAAAAATATCGTACAAAGGATCTTGTCATAGCTATGTTCGCAGAACGCATTGATTTTTCCCACGAAGCAAATTTGACGATCGACGAACTGATCAAACGTGCTGAGATTCTGTTGCCAGATGGCGATATGGTCCTTTTGCGAAAATGTTACGAGTTTGCGGAGAAGATGCACGCTGGAGTTAAGCGCTCTTCCGGTGAACCATATATCATTCACCCATTGAATGTTGCTGGTACCCTCGTGAAGCTTAAAATGGATCTTGATTCCATCATGGCCGGACTTCTTCATGATACGGTTGAAGACTGTGACGTTGCACCCGAAGACATCGCTAAGATGTTTGGCCAAAGTGTTGCCCAGATTGTAGTTGGCTGCACAAAGATTTCTAAAATCAAATTTAAGACAAAAGAAGAATCCCAGGCAGAAAATTTTCGTAAGATGGTCGTGGCCATGGCCCAAGACCTTCGAGTGATTATTGTGAAGCTATCGGACCGGATGCATAACATGCGAACTCTTCAGTATATGACTAAAGAGAAGCAGCAGAGTAAGGCCCAAGAGACTCTTGATATCTATGTTCCACTAGCTTCGCGTTTAGGTATTAACTCCGTGAAGGCCGACCTCGAAGATTTGTGCCTTCGCTATATCCATCCAGACATCTACTACCGGTTAGCAGAAAAAATCGCGATGAAAAAACGCGAGCGTGAATCTTATATTGAAGAAACTCTGAGCCTTGTTGAAGAAAAGATGCTCGAGTATTCAGTGACCGGTGAGGTGACTGGAAGACCGAAGCATTTTTTCTCAATCTATAAGAAAATGCAGCAGCGAGGAGTGGACTTTGAGCAGATCCAGGATCTTCTCGCTTTCCGGATTCTCGTGAATAACATCACCGAATGCTACAAGGTACTCGGTATTATTCATTCTGCATTCACGCCAGTTCCTGGTCGATTTAAGGATTACATCGCGATTCCAAAGGTGAATAATTACCAATCACTTCATACAACTGTTATTGGGCCTAAGGCCGAGCGAATTGAAATTCAGATTCGTACCTTTGAGATGCATGAAGTTGCTGAGCGTGGGGTTGCCGCACACTGGAAATACAAAGAAAGAAATAAAACAGAGCCAGGGGGAAGACTGAAGTGGGTTGAAGAACTCATGGAATTTAACCAGAACGTAACAAGTTCCTCTGAGTTTATGGACGTCGTTAAGAATGACCTCGATGTAGGGGGAGTTTTTATTTTTACTCCAACTGGGGACGTGAAAGAGCTTCGTTATGGAGCAACTCCGCTAGACTTTGCCTACGCTGTTCACACAGAAGTGGGGAATAAGACTGTCGGTGCTAAGGTTAATGGTAAGATGGTACCACTTAAATACCGTCTTAAATCTGGTGATACGGTTGAAATTCTAACATCGAAAACTCAGACACCATCGAAAGATTGGTTAAAGATCTGTAAGACCTCAAGAGCAATTACTAAAATTCGCCAGCATTTGATGAAAGTTGAGCGCGATGAGCACAGAGAGCTTGGAGAAGAAATTCTTGAAAAGGCCCTAAAAAAATTTGATAGTTCAATTAAGGCGGTCGAGAAGAAAAACGAGTTTCGTCCTATTCTTGAAAAATATCACTATAAAAATCTAGAAGAACTTTTTGTTAATATCGGTTCAAACCATCTTCCGATCAAAGAAGTTTTAGTCGCCATCCACTCGATTAGTTTCACGGAAACTGACGAACTTGATTTTAAAGAAGAAGATAAGGATCTTGAGAGCTTTTATAAAAAGACTCAAAAGACTGCTCGGAAATCAACGAGTAATGATAATGCTGTTATCGTCGATGGATTAGATGACATCGTTGTTAAAATGGGTCGCTGTTGTAATCCGATTCCGGGGGATCCGATCACTGGTCTCATTACTCGAGGAAGAGGCATTACCGTTCACACCGTAGGCTGTAATCGAATTCTTGATATCGAAAAATCTCGCCATATATTTGTTGAGTGGAATAAGCACTATACTTTCAGTCATCCGGTGAACATCAAAGTCACAACTCACGATAAGCCAGGAATTCTTTCGAAGATTTCTAAGTCTATTAATAACGCCGGCATCAACATCCGCTCTGCGATCGCCCGCTCAATGCCAGACCAAAAAGGTAGCTTTATTTTTGAAATTGAAGTGAAAGATTACTCTGAGCTCTTAAAAACCATCAGTTCAATAGAGCAAATGGAAGAAGTGATCTCTGTAAATCGTGCCTAAGCATTAAAATTTTGACATTCATCCAGAGGGGCAGTGATAATTTATTTATGACTAAATTTATTATCTTTGCCTTGTTACTTTCTACCTCTGTGTTTGCTGAGGTTTCAGAGTCCTTTGATACGCCGGTCATGACCACAGAAGCGCCGGTCGATGAGAAGGAATTCAATCATAGGAAGAGCCATTGGATCACGACGTTTGGTTTTGAGACAATGAAGTATAAAACGGAGAATGATTTTACTGGTGCAAGGTCCAGCTTTAAGCCAAAGGAGCAAGAACTTTGGGGAGGACGACTAGGTTTTGGTGGTCAGATCTATCTTGGTGCAGGTTTTGTGACTACGAGTAAGCTTGAAGGCTATTACATGGGAACTTTGTTTTCGAGAGTTCTTAATGGTGGCTCAGAAGATGAACAGGTAAAGTTTGCGTATACAAAAAAAACTGGTCAAATTTATGGGGCCGATGCTTCTCAGGCATTGGGATTTCTTTTCAATATGAAAACGAGAAACCCTTTCATGGATGAATGGACATATCTCACAGTTGAGCCGTATGTGGAAGCCGGGATTGGTGCTGCTAAGGCCTACAATCGAACTAATTATAAATATGCTATTTCAAGTGACACAGTAGACGAAGCTTACAAGCTAAAAATTGAGGATGAGCTTGTGAATGCAAAACTTGCAGTTGGGATAAATTTTACCTCTAATCAGGGCTACTTTTTATACCTTAAAGCGACCCAAAACCGTTACGATGTAACCTCTAGAAAAGCCACCAAGTCCTTGAGAGAAAATGGTTCTGGCACAACCGTTGACTCTGAACCAACTTTAAGTGATAAGATTGAACCTATCACGATCTATGCCCTTGGTGGAGGCTATAAGTTTTGAAACAGTTCTGGGTCCTTTTTTTTATCCTAATTGTAAGTCTTTCTTGTAAGCAGGAAGAGATTCAGGCTTTTAATGAACTTACAGAGCAGGAACAAGATGTAATTAGGTCACGTGGAACAGCCCAGTGTAACGCCAATTATTCAGTTGTTTTTAATCGTTGGAAAACTATGTCCGCAGATGTTTTTACCAACTCATCTTATCAAAGAGGGCGTGGATTTAATTTTGTTTTTAAGAAGGCCGATGCAAGCATTAGAACTGTTGATATACAGGTGTGGAAACAAGACTCTGATGAAATTTATTTCTATGTCATCGATTCTGTAGCGTCAGATAATTACTTTTTAAGGATTAAAAAAACTGATAATGAGCTTATGATTGATGATCTACTTGAAGCTTTTTGCTCAAGACCTATTCTCTACACTTCTAGCACAGGAGATTCTGGTCCGTTAACGATGTTAAACGAGTATACCTTAACTCGCTCTCCGAATTATGAAGAGATCGATGATACCTACAGCATGCCTTTTACTTCTCTTGCTTATTTTGCAAATTTTAGGCTTCGGAGGGTTCTTAAAACGATTAGGACAACGGACAATGTTCTTTTAACTACAGATACCTACACATCTACTTTAACTAATAAAGATCTCACCTTCGCATCTAATGATTGGTCAAATGCAACTTACTTTTCACAGAGGTTCTGTGTAATAAAACGAGATACTAAGTATAGATTTGGACGCGAAAGAAATGTCGAGGGTTTTAAAATCGATCTTACTGATACTGCAGGGACTTGCCCAACCGCCAAACCCGGGGATTGGGATCTCACGATTTAGTCGTCTTTAACGATATCTTCTCTTAAGACTTTTAGGATAACAAAGGTACGTGCGATCTTCACTGCTTCTTTAAGAAGCTTCCTTGTTTCTTTCCAAG
>JACCDH011359280.1_pt1 | contig 15674 bp, 15 predicted proteins | sample 7442481 | NCBI WGS metagenome assembly JACCDH01 (sample SAMN15323433, study PRJNA562643) | freshwater metagenome | isolation source: river surface water | place: USA:Blue River Watershed | collected 2017-08-15
AACCAGTTTCCAGAATTTGGATTTAATGCTGCAGTGGTCATGGCGCAGTCTCCGGCACTGCCGTTTTCTCGCCGGCTTGCAGTTCAACGGCCAAAGACACATTACGATATTCAGTTGAGGCACAAACCGCTAAAAGTCGCTTCAACAGCGCATAAGGTACTGCGGCATCGCCAAGTACCGTAATGCTGCGTCCGGTTTCTTTCATCGGTTCTGGTAGTGGCCCACTTTGCACCGCCAGCGCTTCCAATTGCGCAGCAAGTTCCCGCTCCAGCGCAGGTGCCCACACTGCAGCATCTGCAGTTAAATCACCTTGCCAAATTTGTTTGCCTTGCAAAGACACCCGACCAGGGTGCACCGTCAATACCGCAGTTTCTGCAGGTAATTGCTCTGCCACTGAATGCGGTAACGCTAATTGCGTATCGCTTTGTAAAACCTTGACCTCTGACTGATTCACCATCAAGAAGAACACCAAAATGGTGAAGATATCCATCAACGCCACTAGGTTTAACTTGCTCGCCTGAGCCAGTCGTTTATTTTGCTTCACCATCCGTTTGGCGCGAAACGACTGCTTCATGGTTGTACTCCTGGCGCGGTAGTCGCTGGAGCTTTTGGTAAATCAGCAAAGGAAATTTTGGGGAATAACTCAGCGTCCACCACGGAGGCGGCGACGACTGTTTTAAACGAACGTACTGTATCCATCGTCGTCACCATAGTCTGATAATCGGTGTTATCAGCCAACAACAAAGTGATGTCCTGTTTTACAATTTGCTTCTGTTGAAACGTCAGTTTCAGATCTTGCAAGAACAACGCGAGTGCTTTGAAGTCGCGTTTGCCGTCAGCCGTTGGCGGAATTTCACGCAGCGGTTGTCCAGCCGGATAGTTCACCACCAACTTGTCGGCGTGGACTTCAAGCTCCAACTTTTGCGGCAATTCTTGCTCTTTGGCTAAAGCACCGCTGCTAAGGAGCGGTAACTGCACCTGCAAAATGCGCATTTGGTTAAACACGAGACTGAGCAGCAGTACTGGTACTAGCACAATCATCAAATTCATAAATGACGTGATGTCCAGCTCTGCGTCCGCTAGCTCGCGGTTACGCTTTCTGATCATCCCGGCCACCACTTTGTTTTTGGGCTAATGCGTTCATCAGTTTCATGCCAGCCATTTCCATGGTGTCGATAATGCCAGCGGTGCGGCCTTGCAATAATGAATGCACAAATACCAGTGGAATTGCTGTCATTAAGCCAAGCGCCGTAGTGTTCATCGCGACCGAAATACTTGATGACAATAAGCTGGCTTTTTCCGCTGGATCCGCGTTAGCAACCGCAGCGAACGCGGTGATTAAGCCCATGATGGTGCCCAGTAGACCAAGCAGCGTGGCGATATTGGCTAAAGTCGCGAGCATCGGCGTGCGTTTTTGTAAGCGCAGGCTGTATTCTAAAATGACTTCTTCCATGGCATATTCAAGGTCATCACGACGATGCACACCAGCCATCCGACCGATACCTTGACTTAGCATGGCAAGCACAGGTGCTTCTTGATGCTTTGCTGCTTGTTGAATTTTTGCGGTGTCAGCAACGCTAATTGCATGGGTAATATCTTGCAATGCACGGCGATTGCTTGAATCGATGCTGCGCAAAAATAACCAGCGTTCTAACGCAATGACAAAACCGACGATAAATAGCAGTCCAATTGGTGCCATAAAAAAGCCACCGTCCTGTAAAAACTGCACCATGCCGTTAAATAAATCCATCTCTAAGTCCCTCTTGTGTACTGCTTGTTGGGTGATTAATTGTTAAGTTTTCAAATATTAAATTATTGATTATTTGCGCCTTGGTCTTCGACAGCCACAGCCGATTGCGCCTGACCAGCATTGGCACCTGGCACGTTTTCTTTTGGCGCCAGCAGTGGTTGAGCCTGAATAAACCGCAAAAATTGTTCACGATCCAAAGGCTTAGTTGCGCTATCTGTTTTCGGTCGCTCGGCAGCTGGCATTTTGATGCGCGCGACACTGTCCTGCCATGGCAACACATAAATGGTTTTTGGCTGTTCTTGGTTACCGGTAATAGTTGATTCAATCACCACAGTCTCGGCGACTTCAGTGTTGCTACTTTTCGCGGCAGAACTAGTTTTATTTGCTGCACTCGCTACTGGTTCAGCAGTTTGCTGGGCAAAAGCCCCGCCTGCGATTGTCAGCGGCAGACTTGCAAGCAATAGCTGGGCGATAAATCTGCTAACTTTCATGGATTAGCCTCCTTTGCCGGTAACAAACCTAACCAAGCTTTGGCTTGTTCGTCATTGGTAAGCGCTTGATAGCGCTCATAATGCTCGCGAGCTTTGGCTGGATTGTCCAAATACAAATCGTATAAAAACGCTAAGTTTTTATGGGCATTCGCATGATCAGCCTTCACGGCGATTGCGGCTAAATACTGTCTTTCTGCTTGGCGAAATTGACCTTGGCTTCTAGCAATAGCACCGCTTAAGTTCAAGGCTTCGACCGCAGTTGGATAAATCGTTAGCAGCTGTTGCACCGTTTTTTGCGCGTCATCTGCTTGATTAAGCTGTAATTGTACCAAGGCCAAGTTGTACAAAACACCTGGGTAATTTGGCAATTGTGCAGCCAATTGCTGCCAACTACTCAGTGCCTGCGGCCATTGTTTGGCCATTTGCGCTGCGAGCGCATTGCTATAAGCTTGTTGCTGAGACGCATTGAGCGCTGCCAACACAGGTGCCGCTGGCGTTGCCACGGTATCAGCTTTCGCTGCTTGCTCAGCTGTCGTTTCAACTTTGGCGTCTTCAGGCTTGCTAGCACAGCCAGCCAAGATCGTCAGCGTTGACGCCAAGACCAGCGCTAAGCGACAAGCTGTTTGGCGAGAGCTGCTATTACGGTTTTGTCGCATCGTTAGCAGCCTCCTGATATGACTCTAATTTTTGATAACGTGCTGGCATCAACTCCGCCAAACGCGCATAACTCTGGCGCACGTATTCATCATAAATATCTTGTTTTACCAAGCTAGTATTCTTCTGGTAAATGCCAATCGCCTGCTCCTCAAATGGATAAGCCTGCTCTTCCAGCAACAAGTTATATTGCTCGAGCGAGAGTTCATCCAAGCCTTGCGGCCGTTCGGATGTCAGTAAGTCTTTTGCCAAAATTCTATATAACTCAGCAATTTGATATTGGGCTTGGCTTAAAATCGGCGCGATGCCATACGTCATACTTTGCTCGTAATAAGCAATCGCCTGTTTCATCCGTTGCCGCTTTAAGTTCAAGCTTTTCTTCAATGGGTGACTCAAACGCACCACTTTAAAGGCATCACTTTGCGCATTACCCAGCGCTAATAATGCTTGGGCGGTAATAAATTTACTGCGATCGGTCTGCACAGTGCTAAAAGCCGCACGTTCAGCTTTGACAATCTCTTCTTGCAGCTGAGTCCGGGCTTTGATACTGGCTGGCGTTGGTTGTAACAACAGCAACTGGTAACGCGCTTCTTGCGCTACGTCGTGTGGTTGACTGAATGCTTTTAAGTAAGCTTGGTAAGCTTTAATCGCTGCCCCATTTTGTCCTGAACGCTGATACAACTGCGCTGCACTCCAACGCGCCTCGCGCCGAGCATTAGGGTCGGTGGTTTCTTGCGCCAGCGTTTCTAACATCGCCGCTGCCGCATGGAAATTGCCACTTTTCTCGTAGCCATCAATCAGTTTGGCCTGCACCGCTTGGCGACGTTCAGACTTAGGATATTTCGCCAAAAACTGACCCATCATCAATTCAGCTTCCGCGCCTTCCATCAACTCAAGTTGTTGGTAGGCAGCAGCTTCGTGGTAAGCCGAATTAGGCTGCGCCAACAAGCGTTGCAGATGTTGTTGTTGGGCTTTTTTGTCTTGTGCCGGTTGTTGTGCCTGTTGGTAAATTGACGAAGCCAACTGATTTTTCAAACCGTCTTTATCGATGCTGGCAATCAGCGGCATCGACAATAACGTAGTCAAGCTTTGCTCGGCATTGCCGTAATCTTCTTGCGCCAATTGGATTTGGCTCTGAATAAACCAAGCTTGTTGCTGCCATGCCAACTGATCTTTGCCGGTAACTGTCAGCGGCCATTCGATCATCAACCGAGCTTGTTGCAAGCCGCCCGGATAATCCTTAGCGTCGTATAACTGCTGCAATTGCTGCAGTGCGACTTGCATCGCAAATGGATGTTGCGGATGTTCTTTGACAAAGCGGCTTTGTGCTTGCCATAAAGCAGTCTGCTGCACGGCTGCGCCCGGCTCGCTCGGCACTTTTGCTTGCAATAACAAAGCTCGATATGCCGCATCTTGCGGTTTGAACAAGCTACTAGTTTTGTTATCTGTCGGATAGCCTAAAGGTTCGTATGCCGCCAGCGCAGCATCGCGTTGGCCAGATTCAGCCAAAGCCTCTGCCAACAAATATTGAATATCTAAGGAAGCATAGCCTTCGGCTGTGGTCGCCGGATCCGCAAGGACGGTTAGCATTGCTTGAAAATCTGGAACGGCCTTAGCAAATGCTTGACTACGCATCGGCGCTTGGCTCTTTAAGCCGTCGCTATACTGTTGACGAGCAAAGTAATTCAGGTATTCCAATAATGGCGCACTTACCAAAGCCCGTTGCGCTGGTCGACCATTTTGCCAATATTCGCTCGCTGGGCCAAAGTGGTCGATAAAAAACCGCTGCTCAGCTAATGCTTGCTCCGCTTGCGCAGTACTTAACAGGCGAGCTATCAACACTAACTGGAAATCGGCAGCTTGGGTTTCGCGTGGCCATGCTTTGATAAAAGTGCGATAGGTATCTAGGCTCGCAGCTTCGAGCTTTTTCTGCGCTAAAAAATCCGCCAGCGCTTGGTACAAACTTGCTTGCACTGCCAATGGTCGCTGCGAAGCATCACCTTGTCGGTACGGCGTCTGCTCAAGCAAGGTCAATAAACTTGCCGACTGTTGCTGATAACTCAATGAAACGCTGAGGATTTGGGTTAATTCATCGCGTAACCGTTGTTGCTGCGGATCAGCAGTTTCATTGGCTTGCGCCATCTTAGGATCTATTAAATCCAGAGCCTGTAAAAACATCGCATCCGCTTTGGCATATTCGGCCATTTTAAATAACGACCAACCTGCCATGTAATTGGCATGTTGATGTAACTGCGGAACTTTTTTCGTCAGGACTTGTTGGTAAGCCGCAAGTGCTTGCTCGTATTGGCCGCGACTGTAATGAATATCTGCTTTGCGAAACCAGACTTCGCCAGAAAAATTAGAATCAGGATAATCGCTAATCAACCGATTTAACTGATCTAAGGTTTGATCTTGGCCGCCCAGTAAATCGTAACTGCGCGCTAATTGATAACGGATTAATTCGTTATTTAAATCAGTTGGATAATCTCGCAGTAACTGTTCGTATTGTGTGACCAAACCACGAAGTGCTGCTTGCTCTTCCGGCACCGCTAAGTCTTGTGAGCTTACCGCTTCAGTATTCATTTGCGACAAGCGGTAGCGGATTTTCTGCGTCATTTCGCCATCGGGCTGCATGGTCAGAATTTGCTGATAGAGGGTATGCAACGCATTTGGCGTGACTACTGGTTTTTTACCGAGCGCCGATTGGTCAAATTGCGGCAGATCCGCCAAAGTTGGCACAGTGCTGTCTTTGCTGCGCTCATCATCAAATAAACTACAGCTCACCAGCGTCAGAATGCTCAGGCTAACTAAACAATGTCTGACTAACACAGCGCAGCGACTTAATGGCAGCGACGGTTTGGTGCTGTTCAAAACGACGAACTTCGGCGAAGTCATGATTTTGGCTCCGCTTGTAGTAACTGATCTTCCATCATCCGTGCCATCGCTTGTTTGTTAATGCGTGCCAATTCAGTCAACTGCAGATACTGTTCATCGGCACGTTGCTGCAACTGTTGGTTGAATTCAGTCAATAAGCGTTGTTGTTGCTGATTCACCGCCGCTAAGCCTTGTTGTTGCTGTTGCGATAATGCCAGCAACTGTTGCTGCTGAGCTTTCAGTCGCGGCGTTGCGTCACCCGCGGCAGTTAATGCGCGTAATTGTTCACTGATTTTTGGCAGCAGCTGATTGATTTGATTGAGTTCTTTTTTGATTTGCCATTCACGTTCAGCTTTAGCGAACGCATATTGCCACTGCGAAATCCCAGTCAATAACTGCAAGCGGCGAGTTTGCTTGGCGATATCCACTTGCACCGTTGCGCCTTGCGCTTTGGCTTGGCTTAAATTGCTGAGCAGACGTTGGGCTTTTTCGATGCGTTGTTGTTGTTTAAAGGCATCGCCAGTTAATAACGCCGGTGCAAAAGGCAACTGTAATTGTGTGGCAAGCTCGTTGCTTAAGCGTTGTTGCTCGCTCGACAATTGCTGGTAGCTCGCTTGCAGTCTAGGCAATTGGGTTTCCAGCAATTGCTGTTGTTGGTCGAGTTTAATTTGCACCACTTTTTGCAAGTGCTGCAGGCGTTTTTGCTGGCTTGGGCTTAAGCCTGCAAGTTGCTGTAACTGACTTAGATCTTGCTGCAATTGGAAAAGTTGTGGCTCTTGTCCAACTTGATACAGTTGCCACTGGCTCAATTCTGCTTTCGCCAATTGCGCCAAAGTTAACGGCTGCAAGGCTCTATTAGCCGAAAGTTGTTGCTGATAATAATCGTCGGCCCATTGATAAGCCGCCAGTGCTGACGCGGCATCACCAGATAATTCCAACTGCCGACCAATATTATTGGCCGCTTGCCAGCTATCAAACGAGTATGGGTGTTTGCGGATCCGTTGCTGATAGACCGCGAGTAATGGCGAGACTTGTTGTAACTCATCAAGCACTTGCGCATAAAGCCCGAGCGCCATTTCACTAAAGGCACTTTGTTGTGGGAACTCGCTCAACACTGTCTGAGCAGAGGCGAAATCTTGTTGTTGAATAAAAAGCTGTGCTTTGAGTACTTGCAGATAATCGCGAACGCCTTGTTGCTCGGCAGTATCAGTAGCAAGCCATGGCGGGGTAAAACCAAACCAACGCCGCCAAAACATCGGTTCAATCGTGGTCTCAACCTGGGCAATCAATGCATCTAACCACTGCATAGCTCGCGCCGGATCGCCGTTTTTGGCGATTTGTAGCAACTGATTGCTAATAATGTACGGCATTTCTGGGTGCGTCGATAACCCATCAAAATCCGGTTCTGCTGGCACTTGGATATTTGGCCAATCGACCAACTGTTGTAGCTGTTGTTGCTGCCCTGCCACCAAATTGGTGTTATTCACTTTCGCTAAGTAATTCCGAGCAGCGGCCACATCACCACGTTGATACAGATAACGACTGTATTGCAGCATGGCTAGTTGTCGAAGTTCGGTCGGCAATTCAGCACCTTGCTTGTCGCCTAGTACCTTTTCAAGCACGTCAGCCGCTTGTTGTGGCATGCCGATTTGCAATAACAAACCAGCTTTGAGCAATAAGGAGCGAGCATCTTGCTCTGGTGCTAAGTCTAAGTGCTGCACCGCTTGATACGGATCTTCGGTATAAAACGCATATGCAGCCTGCCGATACTGTTTCTCCAGCATCGATACCGGCGCATCCTCTTGCGCTAGGGTCACGCCACTAACAGTAGCGATGACTAAAGTGACCAGCAGTTGCAATCGCATTATCGAGCCTGTTCCCAGGGTTGAATAACAAATTCTGGCTGATAGTTGCTGCTGCGGTCATTGACCTGCAATTCCAGCAGCACCGACTCGGCTTTCTTCTCAAAGCTGTAATTCACCGCGCGACGGTAATCGCGATTATCTGGACCTTTGCCAACGAAAACCGCAGTAAGTTGATGCTGACCGGCATCAATATTAAGCTGTAACAAAGGTTGGATAGCGCCACGTTTTAAAGCTTCTAACTGCGTTGGCGTATACAGATGGCCGCCGACTGGTTCATCGTCGAGCAATAACTCGACGCTGTCGATTTGCATAAACTGACCAGTGTCGATGGACAAGAATAAACTGAGCTGCGTTTCTGGTGGGAATAACAAGGATTGTTCCAACAAAAACAACTCTCGATTCAATTGGATAACTTGTTGCTTAAGCTGCGCCATATCTTGCTGTAACGGCTGCGCAGTTTCTTGTTGCATCGCTTGCGCCGACAAGGTCGTGCCGCACAACGCTAACAACAGTACAACACCTGAACTTTTCATAGATTATCCTATCGGTTTAAACCGTTAAAAATAAAGGCTGACAAAGGCCCGTACCACATTGGCATCCAATTGGTACAATGGCTCAGCACCCGCAGCACTTGTTCTATCCGTGACATTGCGGAAGTTATTGTAATTAAAAATAATATGGTCCCATTGCACCGTCATTTCTGGCTGCAACTGCCTTGAAAAAATGCCATAACTTGGCAACTTATAACTGACGCCAAGGCCGGCTGTGACGTTACTGAAGTCGCTTAATTCTTTATCCCGAGCCATAAAGTTCAGCTCATTGGCATATTCAAACAAATCTTTGTAGAAGCTCGCTTCGGTTTGCTGGTAGTAACGGACTTTGCCTTCAAAGGTCCAGTCTTTGCCCAGTGGATGCACGTACTCCAGTTCGACATCGTTAGCGCTAATGTCCCAGCTATCTTGATAATGGCGGACACTCAAACCGATAGCGGCGCGGTACGGCAGGTAGTATTTGTTAACTAACGACACAGCTGAAGAATTGCGAGTGCGCGGGTAAATCTCCGCTTGATAGCTATACCCAAGTGCCGCTGTTGGGTCCTTAAATCTGACTTGCCGATAAGGATTATTCAAAAAACCTTCGTCTAAATCGAATTGGATATTTAGCGCGGCAATCCAATTAGTGGTTAGGATCTGCGTCAAACCCAATTTGTAGTTGTAACGCCGCACTTGTTCTTTGAAATTAATGTCGCCATTCTTACCGACTTCGTCATCGCCAAGACCGGTTTGTAAATTCAGGGTAGTTAACCCACCAAAAGTGTCATGGGAAATGCCAAAAGTGATGGTCTTCGCGTGATAATCGTTTTCGTCACTGGTACTGAAGTTGGTACTAATCAAACTATTCCCAGCAAGGTAATCAACGCCTAAATGTTTTTCGGTTCGCTCTTCGCTATAGGCTGATGCGGTTGCAACCACATCGATAGAGGCTCCAGACACAGTATCAATGTAGTAATAACCAGCAACTGAAAAGTCTTGCGCCACTTTGCTGCGCAACATCACCGCCGGGCCATCAATCGACACGCCGCCACCGGAGTAGGAGTGGTACATGACATCGGCGCGATCTGACGGCAACACTGAGGCTATGCAGGAAAATGTGCACAGAAATAGCGCGCCAAGGGCCGCTTTCAACAGTCTAGTTACAGCCACAACCACCTCCGCCAGCACCACTAGCTCCTTTGGCCGCTTCCCGAGAGTCGCGGACGTGCGTGACATGCTGTAACGCCGCAGGATGACGACCAAATCCCATGATCGGATCTGCTAATTTATCGCGCTCGTAAGGTTTTACCCAAGGCTCGATATTGGCGCAGCCACTTAGTGTGGCTATGGCAAACGCCAACAGCAGAAACTTGCGCTTATTCTGCAAGTAAGCCATTGATATCATCCTCATATTTTTTCTCATAGCCCGGTTGGTAGCTGCGATGCATTGCGCGAACTCGACCGTCTTTATCAATAATCACGGTCGTTGGCATGGCCTTCACGTCGTAAGCTTTTGATGCAAGGTTTTCCAAATCCAGCAGGATTGGAAAACTTACTGGGACTTCCGACAAGTAATTTTGCACACCATCAGTTTCAGTTTCGACGTTAATGCCAACCACCTGCACACCTAAATCAGCATACTTCTTTGCCATCGCATCTAAAATCGGCATTTCCTGACGACATGGACCACACCAGGTCGCCCAGAAGTTAACTAAAATCACTGAGCCACGCTGTTCTGTTAGTCGATAGTTGCCACCGCCATGCGTTTTTAGGGTGAAATCCGGCGCCATCGGGCTATTCGCCACTGCCAACAGTTCAGCATTTGCATGCAGTGACGTCATCGCCAACACGGCGAAGCAAAAACCAGCAACCTTTTGAGCAATCTTCATGCGCATCCCCTTAAAAATAAACCGCAAAACCAAGCGCAAGGCTCAGGCTGTGCTGGCTTTTTTGCTCGGCTAATACCGAAGTTTCAAATACATAATCCGACAACACCAAATCGGCAGCGATCCAATCGGTTAGATAGACTCGAAATTGACTACCCGCTTGGATAGCGAACACATTGTCACCGGCAAAATCGACATTACCCCCGCCGACAAAAATCGATAACGCACTATTCATTGCGTAATTGCGAGTTAAAAAAACTTCGCCAGGGAACAACACATAACCAAGTTGGGCGCCATAGTACTGCCACTGCCGCTGTTCATCTGTTAGCAACGGCGCAGCGCCACTTAATTTTTCAAATGAGGTCAAACCCGCTTTGGCTTTGGCATAGTCAAAGGCCACATAGAAGTCTTCATTAATGTGGTAGCCGAGCTGAGCTGCAGCGAGACCGCTACTACCAAAGTCATTTAAACTCAGCAAGCCACCGCGCACCGCAAACACAAAACTTTCATCATCAAGTTTGTCTTGTGTGACTGGATCCCGCTCAATTTGCGGTTCAATTTTTAAGCTTTGTTCCTGAGCGGCAATAGGTGCAGCCAGACCAAATAACAGACTAGTTCCTAAACAAGCGCTTAGAAAAAGACGCTGAAGCCGAGTTTCCATGTGATGCTCTCATCGTTTTCGTTTCGGGAAGTGCTAATCACGCCATGCCGGTAGGCTGCGCGGGCGACAAAATTGCGGCTTAAATAATACTTCACGCCTATTTCAGCACTGGTGATCAGATCGCTGCGATCCTCGGTTTGCACCAAAATCGTTTTAGGATTGGTGCGCACCATCCCGCCGCCAACGCCAAAATATGGACTAATCTGCCAATGGTCAAACGGGGACAAATAAAAACTCAGTTCCACTATTTGGTGATCTGCTTGCAGACCACTCGCCTGACCAACACTCAATTCACTGCTGACAATAGGACTAAAGACGTACCCTGCACTGACTTGATAATAACTGGCACCGTTGAAATCGCCGTACATAAAACTGGCTTCCCAGTCACGTTGACGATACTGATCAAATGAATCGCCCGCTTGCTGAAATGGCGTTTTATCCGCATTCAATAAAAAGGCCAAATTGACTTCATCAAGCCAGAGTTTTTCTCCGCGAAACAACACCTGCACCCAGTTGCCACGGGTGATTAACAGCTGCAGTTGTTCGCCTTTAATAGCCGAGGTTTTAATCGGATAACCACTATCAGGCCCCATGTGTAAATCGACATAAGCATTATCAACCCACACTCTAATGCCTTGAGTTTCAGCTTGTGCTTGCGCAGTTTCTTCCGCACTCGCCGAGCTAAGGACAGCGCAAAAACTCAACAGCAGTGCCAGCGCGCAAGATGCAGTAATTTTACCAAATTTCATCATTCCGGCACCGCAAATGGAGAGTTGTAATATTGCGCACCAATATCGAGCCAATCGGCCACTAGTCGCAGTTCAGCGTCACTCAAATAACCTTGGTGGGTTGCGCCGTTATTAAATTTATTGAAAAAGCGGGCACTGCCGCGAGCGCTGCCAACAGACATAGCCGGATTGACATTCACTCGGGTCAAAATTGGAATTGGATTGCCTTCATCATCAAGCACTAAATCGCCATTTGCATCACGCACAAACAATGGATTGCCATTGCCGTCCACGACTTGCACTTGTTTATCGATCAGTACGCCTTCGACTAACTCCAATTCAAAGTCATTACTGACTAATTCACGATAGCTAGTTTGATGACGAGCTTGCAGATCTGAAGGCTGTGCGGTTAATTCCAGCTGTCCGTCAGGGACAACGGATTCGCCAGCGGCATCAGTTCGAGTGTGACAGCTAGTACAAGTGTGGTCGGTTAAGACTTCACCGGTATCTTCGTCACGCGTTACTCGCTCCAATGACCACAGTGGGGCGATATGTGTTGGATAATCAATGCGAATGCGGCAATGCGCCTGCCACTGTTCAAAGCAAGGCGTACCGACAGGTTGCTCTGTTGCTAGGCTGGTATAACTATTACTGGTTGCGGCTTCAGGTGCACGTCGCGCTGGGTCAGTCCACAAATCCTGATAGACCAAACCCTCACTTAGTGGTTTTACCCCCAATAAGCGGGCAGCCGCTTGCGCCATAGTTTCACCGACTTGTGCTGGCATCGCCGGGTTCGCATTTGTAAAGGGTTGACTGCTTTGCGTCGCGCCAACATTGACTGATGGCCACTCACCTTCGCCGTTATAACGCCCGTGCGGCCGAGTATTGTTTGCTTGATGGCAACCGTTACAGCTCAGTGTTTCACCGGGGCGTAAAGTGATCCATTGTTGATGCTGTGCAGAAACAGCTTTACCAGTGGCATCAAGTAAACTAAGTGCCAGCGGCACATTTGCCGGGACTTTGACTTTCACTGAACCATCGGGCTCTACTGGCGCAAAGCCAAGAATATCGCGCATGCCTTGACGTTGACTAACGCCAAAAGCAAATCCAGGGATCTGTTGTACTTCGTTTGATGGCAGCGGTACACCACGAATAAACCGCACATAACGTACAGGACGGTCGGTGCTGCGGGTTTGCATCGGATCACTTAATCGACCGATGCCAGCAATGTCAGTGCCTGCGAGATCGTAGACACTGCGGATATTTAAAATGGCGACATTTTCTTCAGCGAGCAACGGGTCTATGGTTGGATCTGATGGCAAATACACGTTTTTATTGCGCGCTTGCAACACGATCGGTTCACTTTGAATTTTGCCTTCAACCCCTAAGCGCACTGGCACCTGGGTATTTTTTTCATTATCAAATAACCATAAACCGTACAAAGGTGCGGCGAGTGGTGCTGTGCTATCTGCAGGTAATTGAGCACAAGAAACCGTTTGTTCGTTCAGCGTAGCGCGACATGGTGACCAACTCACTAAATATCGATTGGTGCCATCGTGTAAGCCAAAAAAGCTATGCACTGCGCCGGCGCGCTCTGCCCTTTGGGTATTATCAAATGCCCACGGAAACAATGGCGTTTGGGCCGTAGCTGCAATCGTTTTGTTGTATAGTGCTTGGGTATTATCGCTGGCATCATTAATCGCAATCTGCTGCGGCCAAGTGTTGTAATAAGGTGCGTTATTAGTGCTTAGCAATACTGATAAACTGCCATCTGCCAGCACTTGCGGTTTTACAAACTCGACTCTGTTTTGGTCGGCGCCTGTAGTGTGCGAATGCCATCCGTACAATAATTCGTTGCGGCTACCATCTGGACGCATCCGATACAAATTCAACATGTTGCGATCGGACTGGTTGTCCCAGCGCACGTAGACGATATGGCCATCAGGCAGCACTGTCGGTGATAAATCATGGCTCAAGTTAAAGCTGATTTGTTCAATATTACCGCCTTGTGCATCCATCACATGCAGGTTAAACGTTGGCCCGTCGCGGTCTTCGTCTTGTGCGGTGTATTGCGGTTTGAATTCATCAAGCAGAATTTGCCGGGAAGTCACTTGCCGAGTGGAGCTAAACACAATGCGGCCATCGGGTAAAAATGCTGGGCTGACATCATGACCTAGCTCACGTTCGGTCTCAGTCGCCATCAGTGGGCTAACCACTTTAGTTTTTACGTCGTATTTATACAGACTCCAAGTCGGCTGATCTTCATCGTCGACGTTTGGCAACATTGGTGGATGTAGAGCAAATAGCAGGGTGTTGCCATCAGGTGAAACCACTAAATCTTTCACGTCATAAAGCGCGTCGGCAGCAAACATGCCGGCTAACAAATCAGTTTCTTCAGATTGAGCAAAGGCATTTTTCTTCAGAATTAACTTTGCACCGCCGTTAAACCACGACGGTTCAAATAATTCGGTTTGCAGAGCCTCTTCATCGCCGTTGTCATCAATATTGACTAACGGACGCTCGATGAAAACGAGGGGAAATTCTTGAACAACTGGGTCTATTGGTTCTTCTTGGACGCTGATATCGGCCTTACAGCCAACCAACATCGCAGTAAGCAGCATAAGCACACTTGCTGCACGCCAATAAGTGTGGTCGCATTTCTGAGAGAAGCTTTTCATACTTGACCGATCCCTGGCACAGTTTGGAAACCCGCACTGTGTGTGCCGACAACTTTGGACAGTGGGGTTAAGTGTACATGTTGTTTTTGCAAATGGGCAAATCGGACCTGATCTCAGCACAACGTCGAGCTAATTAAGTCATTCTTTAAATAAACATTTTTTCGCGAAAAAGTCTAAAAGTTTTTTTACATAAGCACTGTGAAATCCAACATATGGGCGAAATTTACACAACTTGACGTCATTTTCGCCATACGGTTGAACTTAATCCATCATTTGCACCGTAGATAGTATCGACAATAAAACGGTAACTAGCGAATCTGAATGCATTGAGATTGGCCGTTGCAAGGTAAGGCAAAAGTAGGCAATATGCTTTAATCGATTGATATGTTGAGGTGTTCGGTGATTTGGCGTGTCCTGTCAAACTTATTAATCGCTGGTATTCTCAGCAGTTATAGCCCGTTGCTGCATGCTCAGCAGTTAACGTGGCTTATTCGCGATTGGCCGCCGGCCTATATCAGTCAGGGCCCGTTGCAAGGCCAAGGCACCTTTGACTTACTTACCCAAGATTTACAACGGGAATTGCCGCAGTTTAGCCATAAAATTCAATTCACGAGCCTATCTGCCCGCGAACAAAAAATGCAGTTGGAACAGCCCTACTGTTTTTTTGGCGCTATTAAAACCCCAGAGCGGGAAAAGTTTCTGTATTACTCTGACATCGCCTTTCTAACTCATGGCGTGAAATTATTTATGCGTGCCGACAGTCCGCTAAACTTGCGTTTGCCGGAAGACCAGCCGGTAGATTTAATCGCACTGATGCAACAAACAGATATTCTTGGCATTACCGAGAAAAAACGCACCTATCCTTCAGCGGTCTAGCAATTAATCGACGAACATCGGTTGTCGTTGGTTGATGTCAACGAAAACTCGACCAATATCCTGCAGATGCTAGTGCAAAAACGCGCAGATTATCTCATCGAATTCCAAGATAGAATTGAATATCTCAGCCAGAAAATGGCCAGCAAAACACCTGTCAGCCATCGAGAAATTCGCGGCGAAGCAGACATTGAAGCTGTGTATGTTGCATGTCGCAAAACACCAGGCGCAGAACACACTATTGCCGCCATTAATACTGCGTTAGCCAAACTGCGACCAACCCCATTGTATCAACAACATATGGTGCGCTGGACTAGTGAATCAATGAAAGCGCATATGCAACAAACTATCGCCGCGCATCCAGAGTTTAAAGCGGCAGAATCCGCGACGGCGCAACAAGCAAACTGATTTCCGGGTTGCGCTAGCGGTCAGTTTCGAGCGAACTGACGCAACCAACTAAAATTGGTAGCGTAGTTTAACGCGCAGCGCCCTAGGTTCTAGCGGATGAAAGTGTTGGTCAAGTACCCCATCTTGCGGCTCGGCGGTAAGCCTTGAGCGATAATAATAATCAATGTCGTGATCGGCGCTATTTAGCGCGTTTAATAACTCAGCAACTAGCAACCAGTCTTGCCACACGTATTGTACATTCGCATTCACCGTCGTACTTCCGGCAGATTTAGC
>JACCDH011620841.1_pt1 | contig 15674 bp, 15 predicted proteins | sample 7442481 | NCBI WGS metagenome assembly JACCDH01 (sample SAMN15323433, study PRJNA562643) | freshwater metagenome | isolation source: river surface water | place: USA:Blue River Watershed | collected 2017-08-15
ACTCTAACGAACGTTCTAATAATTTGAAATTCAATAGTCGAATTCAGATAAATAATTACTCTTGGGCCAAAGCGGCTAATATGACAAATAATCTTTATAAAAAAATATTATCAGAATAATGCAGTTAGATTATTTTGACATTGGGATATTTTTATTAATACTTATAACATGTTTCTTTTTTTTCGGCTTTTTTTTAAAGAAACACATAATTAATATTTTAGACATTTGGATTATAGTCTTTATTAATCAAATAATTTTTATTAGTGTAGTTATTTATTCATATACTAAGAATGAAATTAAATCTGATCATTTTTATTATTGTATTTTTTCTTTATTTTCATTTATAATAGGGTTAAATACCTTCTATAAGAAGAAAATAAAAATTGAAAGTCAAAGATATTTGATTGATTACAACACTACTAAAATTTCAATTTATATTTATTCTATAATATTTATAATAAATGGTAGTTTAATATTTTATTATTTAGGTATCCCATTTTTCATTTCTGGTAATAGAACTATATCATCTTATTCCGAATTAGGCTCTGGTTTTGGAATTTTAAATTACATAAACTGGGGCTTACAATCAATTTTAAACATATTAGCCTTAAAAGTTTGGCTTTTTGATAAAAATAAAAAATTAGGAATTTCTGTTTTAGTCATGTTGGTGATTTTTAATATGTTAAATGGTGGAGGAAAAGGGGCATATCTTTCTCTACTAATGTCAATTAATTTAGGAATGTATTATATGCATTTAAGCAAAAAGGAGCATTTTAAAATACCAGCTTTTTTTAAGTTTGCATTATTTTTATTGCCTTTTTTTATTCTAGGTGCATTTATAGGAGCAGTCAATGTTGGTTATGAAAGCAATGTATTTTTAGCTTTTATAAAACGTTTAATTGGTGGTGCAGAAGGTCCATATTATTATTTTGTTCAAAATTCTTATTCACAATTTCATGGACTTAATCTATTTAGTTATCACTTTTCACAAATATTACCCTATATTGGTTATATTGACAGAAATGCAATTGATCTAGGAGTAAATCTTTCACTATATTCAGATTTAAATTTTGGAGAATCGGGGCATGGTCCAAATCCAACAATGTATGTTATTGGACATATAGCATTAGGAAATTTTGGCATAATATATTGTTTTATTATTGGCGCTGTTTTATCATATATAAGATACCGATTAAAATCAACATTTATTATTTGGATGTATTTGAATTTAAATATTGTTTCAATAATAGGAGATGGCACCTTAATGCCATTAGATATGTTTTATATAACCTTAATTTCACCAATACTAATTTGGTCATTTATAGTAAGCAGGTTAAATAAAAAAGAAATTTAAAAATATTCTCAATATGAAAATGAATCCAACTTGTAATATTTGTAATAATGTAGTTTATCGAGTTTTTTCAAGAAATGTACTAAAGAAATATCATGTTGATTATTATAAATGTAAAAAATGTGATTTTATTCAGACTGAAGTGCCATATTGGTTAGATGAAGCTTATAGTGATGCTATAACAAATCAAGATATTGGCTTAGTTTCAAGAAATTTTAATTATTCAAAAATAACTAAAGTATTACTAAAATCTTTAAGTATTGATGATAAGTCAAATTTTCTTGATTATGGAGGTGGATATGGCATGTTTGTAAGACAAATGAGAGATTTCGGCTATAATTTTTTGCGTTATGATTTATATTGTGAAAATATTTTTGCTAAAAATTTCGATGGAAATTTAAATATGAAGTATAAATTAATTACAGCTTTTGAAGTATTTGAACATTTAGAGAATCCAGTTGAGACAATTCAACAGATAATGAATATCACTGACATTTTGTTTTTCTCAACTGAAGTACAGCCAGAAAATTCTAAAGAAATTGAAAATTGGTGGTATATTATGGAGGAGACAGGACAGCATATTTCATTATATTCTAAGAAATCATTAAAAGAGTTAGCTAAGATAAATCATTGCTATTATTATACGAATAAAAAAGATTTACATTTATTTTCTAAAAATAAAATAAATAGTCTGTTGGTTTTTATAATAATGAATAAATATTTTAGAAAATTTGTTGATATTATTTTAAAAAATAAACCTTCCTTATTAATGAGAGACTATTATGAATTGAAATAAGAAATCTAAAATAAGATTTCATTCTAACCAAATGAAAATTCAAATAAAATTATCCAAATAATTTTTACATTATAAAAAATCATTTTGTTTGCGATACTTTAAATATTATATTTTAAAATTTTCCTTAATTGAATAAATTACTCCCACATGTCACTATTATCATTCCTTGCTTTAATGGATGGACATACACAAAAGAATGCTTAAAATCGATTTTTAATTCTAACTATATTAATTATAATGTTATTGTAATTAATGATGGTTCAACTGATGAAACCGGGTCTGCCTTAAAACAATATTATTCAAATGTCGAAGAAATAACTGGTGATGGATCTCTTTGGTGGTCAAAATCAATGAATTTAGGTTTTAAACAAGCAGTAGAAAATCAAGCTGATTATGTTTTAGTATTAAATAATGATGTAATTATTGACGCCAATACAATTAGCAACTTAGTCAAAACAGCTATTTCATATCCTAATTCTATTGTAGGATGCTTAATTTATAATTTACAAAATAAAAAATTAATTTGGAGTGCAGGTGGTATCATGAAGTGGCCATGGCCAGGCGAAGTGCAATTAGGTATGAATGAATATGATAATAATCAATATAATGGTATTAGAAATGTTGATTGGACCCCAGGAATGGGTACGTTAATTAACACTAAATTTTTATTCAATTTAGATTTTTATGACGAAAAATATATGCCACAATATCTTTCTGATGTTGATTTATGTTTAAGGGCCAAAAAAAGAGGGTACTCGATATTAATTAATTCTGAATGCATATTATATAACAATGTAGAAAATACTGGTGGAATTACAAAAACTAAATCAAATTTTAAATTGAAATTAATCAAAGAAATGTTTTTTAGTTTTCGCTCTCCAGATTTACTTAAAGCAAGAACTAAATTTATATTAAGACATTGTCCTTTGCACCTTTTATTTTTCGCATTTTTTATTAGATATTCACGCCTTTTAATTTATATCTTAAAGCGTCTATTTTGAAAAAACGAATTTGTATTGATATTAGAATTTGTCAAAAATCGTCACGTTATACGGGAGTTGGTATTTATGCATATTATCTTAGTAAATTTATTGAAGCAAATGAATCAGAATTTGAATTTTGGTATCTTGTATTAAGAGGTAAAGACTTGCCATGGAATCTACCTTTAGATAGATTATTATTTTTAAGAAGGCCAAACAAACCTGAATCAATTCAGGAATTGTTTGATTTTTTTGATTTAAAGTACTTACTAAAAAAAAATAATATTTTAGTTTATCATTCTTTAGTACCTGGTATGCTCACACCCTCGAAATATTTATTTGTAATAAACACAATCCATGATATTATTCCCGATATTATACCTTTAGAAAATTATAAAACCATTTATGCTAGATTTCTTTATTGGTTAAAAATGAAAATTTCATTAAAGTCAAGTTATTTAATAACAGATTCAAAAGCAACAAAAAATGATTTAATTAAATTTTATAATTATAAAAAACAAAACATTTCAATAATACACCTTAGTTCACAATTTTCAAGTGAACATATTTTATCTATTCGAAAAACGAAAGCTAGAGTATGGGATAGAAAATTCATATTATATACAGGCGGATTTAATTACAGAAAAAATGTTCCAATGGTTATTAAATCATTTGCTAGTATAGCTAACGATTTTCCTGAAGTTGATCTTTTATTGGTAGGTAAGCCATCTAATGAACAATTATATGATTTAAATGAATTAATTAATTTTTTTCCATATTTAAAAAATAGAATTATTTTAAAGGGATTTATTTCCGATACAGATTTACCAAGTTATTATTCAAATAGTGAAGTATTTATATATCCTTCATTATATGAAGGATTTGGTTTACCAGTATTAGAAGCAATGCAATGTAATACACCTGTAATTACATCAAATAGGGGATCTATACCAGAAGTTATTGGATTAAGTGGAATAATGGTAAATCCGGATTCAGTCAATGAAATTTCTGAAGCTATAACTAAAATTTTAACTGACTCTAATTTACGCACATCATTAAAAGAAAAAGGATTAGCACAAGCAAAAAAATTTTCCTGGGAAATTTGTGCAGTAGAAACTATAAATGTATATAGAGAAGTTTTAAAAATATCTTTATTATGAAAATAGGTATAGATGCAAGAGAAATAAAAAAACCATTCACTGGAACAGGCATGTATGTGATAAACTTAATAAAATCATTGGCAGAACAAGATTTAGAAAATGAATATATTTTATTTGTAGATAACGGTGTTAAATTAAATTTCCAACTACCAAGTAATTTTAAGTATTATAGTCTTGTTAATGTATTCTTTAGTAAAATTCAAGATCAAGTTGTAATTCCAATAGCGATATTACTTACTAAAATTAATAAATATCATGTAGTTCATCATGATGTTACACCGATTTTGACAAATACTAAACTAATTGTAACCGTTCTAGATGTTGCTTGGTTAGATTTTCCAGGAAATTCTAGTAAATTATTTCAAAAATATTATTACTTACTAACTAAGTATTCTTTAAAAAAAGCAGAAAAAATAATTACAATTTCTGAATCAACTAAAAAAAGGGTTTTATGCCATTTCACAAATATATCTCATAAAATTGAGTCTATAACAATCGCATGTGATCCAATATTTACATTAGACTCTAATGATGATAATTTTTTTACAATTTCAAAAGAATTTGATATAAAATCACCTTTTGTATTATATGTTGGTTCATTTGCTGGAAGAAAAAATGTTAAAACATTAATAGAAGCAATGAAAATATACTGGGATAACAATGATTGTTTGACACAATTGGTAATCGCTGGTAAACCAAGTGGAAAGGATGATTATATTTTGAACAATTTATCTAACAGATATCCTGTTATAATAATAAGTAGAGAAAAGACAAATCTTGAACTAAAATCACTTTATAAAAATGCATCCGTTTTTGTTTTTCCTTCATTGTACGAAGGTTTTGGATTGCCTGTTTTAGAAGCAATGTCTTGTGGTTGTCCAGTTATTGCTTCGAATACAACATCAATTCCAGAAATCTTTGGGAGCGAAGATTTTTTATTTGAACCTAACGACGTAAAATCTTTAGCAAAATTGATTAAAAATATTTTAAGTAGTAAAGAATTGCAAATTAAACTAAGTCAAAATGGAATTAAAGAATCATTAAAATTCTCATGGAATAAAGTTGCAAAAGCAACTCTTAATTCATATTTGAATTAGTTTCCTTTTAAAAAAAGTATGTGTAAAGAACGAAATATAGAAAAAAAAATATTTTATGATGCAACATTTTCAGTGCATAAATATAGAGGAATGGGTAAATATATTAATAATTTAAAATTGACTTTAGAAGAAAATTTTAAATTGAATTGCATAGGCCTCGTTCCAAAAAATTACAAAAATTTAGATGAAAAAAGATATCATGCTTTTGGTTTTAGATTTTATTTTTTCTGGGAACAAATTTCATTATTGGTATTTAGAAATCGCGTAAATGATTTATTTATATTCCCATATAATACATCGCCAATATTTTTAAGAAAAAACAGTAATAATGTTTTGATTTTACATGATTTAATTTTTATGGGAGATTATAAATCAAAATCAATAAAACAAAAACTTGGGAATTTGTATAGAAAATTTGTTTTACCTATAATTATCAAAAAATTCAAATATATAATCACTGTTTCGGAATATTCAAAAAATCAAATAAAAAAGTATTTTGATATTGATGAGAATAAAATTGAAGTTATTTACAATGCAATTGATTTAAAAGGATACGATTTTACTTCTAACTATAGATTAAATCAAAAAGATCACTTTTTTTTACATATTGGAGGGGAACCTGAATATAAAAACAGTTTAAGTGTAATATATTCTTTTAATATATTACCAGCTGAATATAAAAATAAATATAAACTTTTAATTATCGGAATTAGAGAACCAAGAGTTTTAAAGGAATATAAAGATGTAGTTAATACACTAAATTTAAGTAATAAAATAATATTCTTACCTTATCAAAGTGATGAATCTATAGAAAATTTATATAAAAAAGCTACTTTATTTATATTCCCCTCAAAACACGAAGGATTTGGAATTCCAGTTATAGAAAGTTTAAAATACGGATGTCCTTTATTATGTAGTAATACATCTTGTATACCCGAAATTGCACAAGAAGCAGCATCTTATTTTAATCCGAACTCTCATAGTGAATTAGCTCAGGGAATTATTGAAATTCTATCAAATCCTAAATTAACAAATGAACGTATTAAATTGGGGTATACTATTGTTAAAAAATATTCTCTAGAGAATTTTAATTTTAAAGTTTCTAATTGGTATAAAAGTAATTTTATTGACATAGCCATTTAAATATGCCTAAAAATATTCAACCAAAGATACTAGTTACTATACCACGAATGCCTTTTCCTTTAAACTCTGGTGGAAGAATTGCAATTTATGATACCTTAAGATTATTATCGAAAAAATATATACTTACTATAATTATAATAGATGATAATAAAAGTAATTTCCGTTATCTTGACGAGATAAAAAAAATCACTACTAATATTTATTTCATCTCTAAAAATAAATTTAGATTTTATATTAATTCAATTTTTGGATTGATTACAGGAAAACCATTACAAGTTGGTTATTTCTATTTTAAAGATGTTCAAGAACTTGTCAATAATTTATCATCAACTCATGATTTATTTTTATCTTTTATGATAAGAACATCGCTTTATGGATTAGATTTAAAAATGACTAAAATACATTATGCTATTGATTCAATGTATTTAAATTATAAGAATTCACAAATCAATACCACGTCATGTATTTGGAAATTAATTTATAAAATTGAAATTCCGCTTTTATTTAAAATTGAAAAAAAACATGTATTCAAATATAATATGACTACATATGTTAATAAAGAAGAAGCAACATTCTGGAATCAATTTGGTGATACAAGTAATTTACCACATGGAGTTAAAATGGATATATTAAATTATAATCAAGTTGATCTTAAATATAAAAATTCAATCACTTTTATTGGAAGAATGGATTATCAACCAAATATTGAAGCTGTATTATGGTTTGTCAAAAATGTTTTAGTTCATTTAAATAGTTCAATTCAATTTTTAGTTATTGGTGGTTTTGCAACACCCGATATAATGAGTCTTGAGAAAGAATATAAAAATATAAAAATTCTTGGATTTGTTGAAGATCCATATGTTATACTTAAGTCAAGTATTTGCAATGTAGCTCCAATGCAGTCTGGGGGTGGATTACAAACTAAGATTTTAATGTCTATGGCTGTTGAAAGTATTGTAATATTATCAACTTTGTCTTCATTTGCAATTGAAGGTATTGAAAGTGATTTAAATGCAATTATAGAAGATGACCCATTTAAAATTGCTAAAAAGATAAATATGATACATGAAAGTCCAAAAAGGTTTTCTAACATGAGGATTGAGGCAAGAAAATTGATACAGAAATATTATTCTTTAGATGTTATTGAAAATAAAATGTTTGACATATTAAATAATGTAATAAAATGAAAAGAGCTTTAATTTGCGGTGTATCCGGACAAGATGGTGCTTATATTGCTAAGCTTTTACTTGAAAAGGGGTATGAAGTTTATGGGGGTTCTCGAGATGCACAAATGAGTTCATTCTATAATTTAAAATTATTGGAAATCTATAATGATATTAATTTATTATCTATAAATATAAACGATTTTCGAAGCACATTACAAACAATAATAAAAATTAAACCAGATGAAATTTATAATTTAGCAGGTCAAAGTTCGGTAGGTTTGTCATTTGATCAACCTGTTGAAACACTTGAAAGTGTATCAATTGGAACTTTAAATATTTTAGAATCAATTAGATTTTCTAATTTACCAATCAAGTTTTATAATGCTGGGTCAAGTGAGTGTTTTGGTGACACTGGCAATATACCAGCTGATGAAAAAACATTATTCCAGCCAAGAAGTCCATACGCAGTTGCAAAATCTACTGCTTTTTGGCTTGTAAATAATTATCGAGAATCATATAAAATTCATGCATCAACTGGAATTCTATTTAATCATGAGTCACCTTTAAGACCCAAACGATTTGTAACTAAAAAAATTATATCATCAGCATGTAATAGTTTAAAAAATAAAAGTGAAAAACTTCACCTTGGTAATGTTAATATTTATAGAGATTGGGGCTGGGCTCCAGAATATGTTGAAGCTATGTGGTTAATGTTAGAGAGTGATTTTGCAGATGATTATGTAATTGCTACGGGAAAATCAAATAGTCTCCTAGATTTTGTCCAAACAACTTATAGCTTGTTAAATTTAAACTGGCAAGATCATGTTATAATAGATGATACCCTTTTACGACCTACAGATTTAATTTATGGTAGTGCTAATCCAGAGAAAGCAAATAATGTTTTGGGTTGGAAAGCTAAATATAAAATGAATGATGTTATAGAAAAAATGATTGAATTTGAATTAAAAAATTTAAAATATTAATAATGAATAAAGGTGATAAAATATATATATCAGGACATAATGGAATGGTTGGAAGTGCTATTTTAAGAAAATTACAAGAGCTAGGATATTATAATTTAATATATAGAAATTCAACCGAATTGGATTTAAGAAATCAAAATAGTGTAGAAAACTTTTTTAAAAGCGAAAAGCCAGAATATGTAATTTTAGCTGCCGCAAAAGTTGGAGGTATTCTTGCAAATAATTCTTATAGAGCTGATTTTATTTACGATAATTTGATGATTGAAGCAAATGTAATTCATTCTTCATATTTGTATGGGGTAAAAAAATTACTTTTTTTAGGATCATCTTGTATTTATCCAAAAGATTCTATTCAGCCAATAAATGAAAATTCTTTATTGAGTGGATATCTTGAAAATACAAATCAACCATATGCAATTGCCAAAATTAGTGGTATTGAAATGTGTGATAGTTATCGAGCACAGTATAATTGTAATTTCATTTCTGCAATGCCTACAAATTTATATGGACCAAATGACAACTACGATTTAAGCACTAGTCATGTTTTACCTGCTTTAATGAGAAAATTCATTGAAGCTAAAAGAAATAATAGTTCTGTAGTTGAAATTTGGGGTACAGGTATACCTAAAAGAGAGTTTTTACATGTTGATGATATGGCTGAAGCGTGTATATTTTTGATGTTAAATTATAATGAAAAAGGGATAGTTAATATTGGTACTGGTGAAGACATTTCAATTTATGATTTATCTATATTAATAAAAAACTTAATTGGATTCAATGGTAAATTGGAATTTGATAAACAAAAACCTGACGGCACTCTTAGAAAATTATTAGATGTAAATAAAATAAATAATCTAGGATGGAAATATAAGATTGATTTATTAAGTGGTCTAAAGATGGTTTACCAACAGATAAAAGATATAAATTTTAGTTAGTTACATATACAAATGAAAATACTTTTAACAGGATCAACTGGTTTTATTGGAAAAAAAATTTTAGAATATTTTATTGGAAATAATTTTTTAATTAAAACAATTGGACGAGATAATTCTAATGATATAAATTATAATTATAATTCTATTATAGAAAATCTATCTTCTTTTGAAGTGGTTATACATTCTGCAGGTAAAGCACATGTTTTAAATCCGAAAATTGCAAATTCTGAGAAAACATTTGATTTCAATACAAGAGGTACAGAATTTTTATTAAAATCACTTAAAGCATCTAATATTCCAAAATATTTTATTTTAATAAGCTCTGTTAGTGTATATGGTTTAGAAGAAGGTGAGAAAATAAATGAGGATTTTCCGCTTAAAGCTAAAGATTCTTATGGAATAAGTAAAATTGAAGAAGAAAGATTAGTCATCAATTGGTGTAAATTAAATAATGTGAAGTTGACTATTTTAAGATTACCTTTAGTAATTGGAGAAAATCCTCCTGGAAATCTTGGAAATTTAATAAATGCTATCAAAAAAGGTTTCTATTTTAACATAGATGATGGAAGTGCAAAAAAGAGTGTGATTCATATTGATGACATACCTAAATTTATAAATTTATCATATAAAATTGGAGGAATTTATAATATTACTGATGGTTATGACCCTTCATTTTTAGAAATTAGTAATTATTTTGCAAACCTATATAATTCAAATAAAATTTATTCATTACCTTTTTTTGTTGTTAAACCTATTTCAATTCTGGGTGATTATTTGGGTAATAATTTTCCAATTAATTCAAACAAATTAAATAAAATGACAAAAACACTAACATTTGATGACACAAAAGCTCGGTTAACATTCGGTTGGGATCCAACACCTGTTTTGCGAAAAAATTAGTATCAAATATTTTCAAAAAAACTGAATTTAATTTTACGTCTTTATAAAAAATTTTAAACATTCATACTCTTTAACATTCCACTGTTATAAAATTTTAAATTATTATCACTTTCATTATAAATATATTACTTTATTGAATGAAAATAAATTTATTAGGTGCTCAATTACTTTCTACAGAAATATTGAATGGATTAGACTTGTTTTATTTAAGTCCAAATCACATAGATAATAATACTCATCGTGGCGGAATGCCTATTATATTCCCTCAATTTGGTAATATTGGCAAATTAAAAAAGCATGGTTTTGCTAGAGATTTAAATTGGATACAAGAGTACTGCAAGAATCTAAATAATGAGAAAACTTTAAAGTACTCATTGAGTATTGATAAATTTTCTATAAATAATTGGAATTTTGATTCAAAATTATTTATAACCTTTAAATTAATAAAAAATATATCACTTTCAATTAAGTTTGAAGTTCAAAATACTGGTAATAATTGCTTTTCATTCACTGGTGGGTTGCATCCATATTTTTCAATTAAAAATAGAACTGATTTAAAAATCATGGGATTGGAGGACTCTGTTTTTATTGATACGGATCCATTAATAAATACATATAATTTAAATGGTAATACTGGTATTGAAAGGCTTTTTTTGTCAAACTCTGACATTGATTTTTTTAATGGGTATAATTGGTTAAAATTATCTGTATCAGGTTTTGAAAATTGGATGATTTGGAATCCCGGTATTTTAGGAGCAAAAAATATTTTTGATTTGCCTGATACAGATTGGGAGAAGTTTATTTGTATAGAACCATTAGTTAACAAAAATTCAGTCTTGTTAAAACCGAATGATTCTTTTAAGGGGGAGTTAATAATAAAAGTTCTATAAAATAGTTAATTAGCAGCTAATGTTTTATTAAATAATAGTCTATAGTTATTAATAATATAATATTTAATATTTTGATATATAAATAATATTTTATTTCGGGAAAAGCAATCCCTAGATTTTATTATTTAAAATTCTGAAACAAATTATTTTTTGAGATCTTTTGATTTTGCTTGTATAGTTTATTATCTCTTTTTTAGAATTGTTTTCGTTCAAATATTATAGATTTTAAGATTCTCGATTTAAGATTATGCTAGTTTAAAAAAATACATCGATTAGTTACTTTTAATATTTCAAATGGTGTCGGCAAAATGGCAAGTTACTGCTGTGCTAACAATTCTGTTTTCTATAATTAATTTTATTACAAGATAGTTTTCGATAGTATTAATTTTATATTTTAGTTATGATAAATAGATTTTTTGCATTTATTCTTATTATTATTTTTGCACCAATTCTTTTATTAATCGCAATATGTATTTTTTGGGAAGATGGTTTCCCGATTTTTTTTGTTCAAAAGAGAATAGGAATAAACTATACCTATTTTAAAATATATAAATTTAGAAGTATGAAAAAAAATACTCCTAATGTTGCGACTCATTTATTGCAAAACCCAGAACAACATTTACTCCGGATTGGAAAGTATATAAGAAGGACAAGCATGGACGAACTTCCTAATTTAATTAATATTATAAAAGGAGAAATGAATTTTGTTGGCCCACGTCCTGCCTTATTTAATCAAGATGATTTAATGGTGTATAGAGTTGCTACTGGAGTATCAAAACTAAAGCCAGGAATAACAGGATGGGCTCAAATTAATGGACGAGATGAAATTTCTATACCAGATAAAATCAAATTAGAACAAGAGTACATGTATAGAAAATCTACTTTATTTGATTTCGAAATTATTTTAAAAACTATTTCTTCTGTTTTAAGAAAAAAAGGTGTTAAACACTAAAATTACTTCACAAAAAAATTTAAATGAAAAATATTGCAATAATTGGAGGAGGAATATTAGGTTTAGCAATTGGTTATGAATTGAGTAAATCTTATCCAAACTTTAAAATTTCTCTTTTTGAAAAAGACGATCGTATAGGAAAACATCAATCCGGAAATAATAGTGGAGTACTACATTGTGGACTATATTATCAACCTGGGTCATTAAAAGCTAAATTGGCTGTTGACGGAATTCGTGAAATGATAAATTTTTGTGAAAAAAATCACATAAATCATGAAGTATGTGGCAAGATAGTAGTTGCCTCTAATGATCGAGAAATTGGATTATTAGAAAATCTGTCAGAACGAGGCAAAATGAACGGCTTAAGTGGCTTGAAAATGTTGAGTCAAAAAGAAATAGTTCAACGTGAGCCATATGTTAGAGCAAAAAAAGCTCTTTTGGTACCAGAAGAAGGTATAGTTGATTACCATCAAGTAATGCAAGTTCTATCTAATCATATTGTGAGTAATGGTGGAAAAATTTTTGAAAATAATAAAATTTTAGGTGTTTCTAAATTTAGTGAAAATTCAATAATATTAAAATCCGAAATATTTGAAAAAGAATATAATCTTGTAATTAATTGCACAGGATTATTCTCGGATAGGACATATTCAAATTTAACTTTTAAAAATAGTCCAATTAAAATTGTTCCATTTAGAGGTGAATATATGCATATTGCTAATGACTACAAGCACATGGTGAATCATCTTATATATCCTGTACCAGATCCAAAATATCCATTTTTGGGAGTCCATTTCACAAGAATGATTAATGGTGGAAGAGAAGTTGGACCAAATGCGGTTTTGGCATTAAAGCGGGAAGGGTATAAAAACACTGACTTTTCTTTTTTCGATACTTTCGATACTTTAACATATAAAGGATTTCTTAATTTTTTTGCTAAAAACACAAGTTTTGCAATGGGTGAATTTTTCAGTTCTTTATCTACACGAGCATTCGTGGCAAAATCAAAAAAATTGATTCCAGATATTGAAGAGTATATGTTCACAAAGGGGGGTACTGCCGGGGTCAGAGCACAAGCAATAAGCCCACAAGGCGAATTAATAATGGATTTTAATATAATAAAAGAAAATAATCAAATCCATGTTCTTAATGCTCCTTCACCTGGCGCTACAGCATCATTGTCAATTGCAAAATATATAATTGAGAAATATATTTAAATATTTATTAAAATGATTTTATTCTTAGTGTAAAAATTTGCTGATTCTGAATTAATATTCTTAAATCTATATCTCTTACTTTCTTTAATTAAGTTTCATCTCTAATTAAAGAAATTTAATTACAATAGAATGTAAAAATTTCTAATAAAAAACCTGTAACATCAATGCAGGTTTTTTTGGTTATATTACTTTTTAGTTTACCATATTTAATTATCTAGATTAATTACTGATAATTTCACCACTCATAACATATTTATATTTGTGTTAAAATCATAATTTTTTGATAATGAAATCTTAGTTTTTTTTATGATTTATACCAATTTAATATGGCAAAATCATAAAAAATATTGATTAATCACGAATTATTTAAATGGCAAAATTCCATTTAAGTGTTTTGTTTATTCTTAAAAATGAATGCAATTAAGTAATATAAATTGTTTTACCTCTCCTTGCTTTCTTCGGCATATGATTTTGGACTAAATTCTAATTTAGTTCCATTATTTAATGTTGCAATTTCTTTTTAGTATCCCTTAGTCCCCATTAGGACTTTTATCTTCTTAATACATTTTGTATTAATTTTCTCATTTTCTTCTATGATGCTATATGGTATCTTCCCATTTTTGTTATTTTTCGTAAACAACTTCACTTCTTTTACATTTCGATTTTGACTAAGTAGCTTTTTTCTTTTTTTGACAGGAGTATTATATTTAATGCGTTTTCTGAATTACTGCAATCTTTAAAAATATCTTCTATGAAAAGCTTTTATTAATAGAAGAATACTTGGATGATGATTTGTTTCTTATTATTTAAATATCATTTACGGACTTTAAAATGCAGTTTTAGATATAATAGACGAACTTGCAAATGATGAAAATAAAAGGAAAACCCCGTTATAACATAAACTACAACTGACGGAAGTGCGATTGCTGTCGAGTGATATTTTAATATTATTAGAAAACGGTACAAAATTAACAATTTTGACGTTCCAAATTATACATATAGCGCCGGAACTATATTTTGTATGAGTTGAGCTAATATTTATATGGACTATTATTCTATACTTGACCCTCTAGATCCTCAGGTTAAGAATAAAGAAGGGAAATGGGTTGCATCTTTTGGTAATATTGATAAATTTAATGATGCAATTCAAAATTCTTTAAATGGCAAATTGTAGGAGGTTGAGTATCTTATGATAAAGGATTTAGAGCTAGCAGAACTAAGGTGTTATAAACATGCAAAGGATCTAACAATTGATATATTAAAAATTTGTTTGTTGAAATACTTATTTCAAATCTGGAATGAGTAAAGAACTAATTCAACTTTATTAGGCATATCAGTGACAATAAATGAAAATCAAAATCGAGCAGAAGAAATTGCCAATCAGTTAAGCGATAATTTCAAATTGAAGTCACATAGTTGGCCAATAAATATTGAGGCTTTGAAAGAGCTAAGGCTTCAAGTTGTAGATTTTTCTATGGATAAATAATTTAGATCAAATATAATATATTATAACGATTTACTTTCAGGTTACTATGTAACAAATAAATTGAGTAATTTTTACAATAAAAAAAGTCATCTTAACATGAAAACATCCAATTCTTTACTTTCAAAACTAGAAGACCTTTTAAAGCAAGTTGAAATATCTTCACAACATGATAGTTCATTTAATAAATTGAATACAGCCAATAATCATAACAATTATCTTGTATAAAAAGTTTATTATAAAAAAAGCGAATTTATTTTAAAGGTATTGAAGACGTGTATTAGTTGAATGGTTTTAACAAGAATGAATAATATTATTTCACCCCCTTCACCACTTCCCCAGGGCTCAACAACCTTGTATGATCTAATAGTTCCACTATCGCCATAGTTTTACGCGTTTTAAGATCACTCAATCCTTTAATGATGGAGTAAGAATCTTTTAATAAATAAAATACATTGGTAGTGAGGTTGAGTGTTCTTGGTTGGTTGTAGATTTTAGGTTGAATATGCTTTTCATAGAATGCATTGATGTCTCTTAAATCTTCTGTATAGTTCGCATTAATCCTTTTAAATTGTCTGGTACTATTTGCTGTGATTAAATCACTGCTTAATTGATACACCC
>JACCDH010538324.1_pt1 | contig 15671 bp, 11 predicted proteins | sample 7442481 | NCBI WGS metagenome assembly JACCDH01 (sample SAMN15323433, study PRJNA562643) | freshwater metagenome | isolation source: river surface water | place: USA:Blue River Watershed | collected 2017-08-15
GATTTTGTTTTGTCTGATAATTCTCTGTTCATGCCCACATCTATAACAACTGCACCTTCTTTCACCATGTCGGCTGTCAAGAAATTCTTTTTACCAATCGCCACAATTAAAATATCAGCTTGTTGTGTAAACGATTCTATGTTCGGTGTTCTACTGTGACACAATGTTACTGTTGCATTACCTGGCTCTGCATTCAATGCCATCAATATACTCATCGGTGAACCAACTATATTTGAACGCCCAATTACCACACAATGCTTACCTGATGTTTCTATTTTATAACGCTCTAATAACATCATTATGCCATTAGGTGTTGCAGAAATATAACATGGTAAATTTTTATTCATTCGTCCGATGTTTATCGGATGAAATCCGTCAACATCTTTTTTATAATCTATCGTTTCAACAACTTTCGTTACTGAAATATGATCGGGTAGAGGTAACTGCACAATTAATCCGTCGATACTATCGTCGTTATTAATCTCTGTAATTTTATTTAATAAAAACTCTTCTGTGATGTTTGCATCAAATCTTAATACACTCGAATTAAATCCGACTTCTGCGCAATTCTTTGCTTTCGAATTTACATACGTTTCACTCGCACCATCTTCACCAACAAGTATAGCAACAAGGTGAGGTGCACGCTTACCTGATGCAATCATTTCAGCAACTTCCGCAGCAATTTCTTGTTTAATTTCAGCTGCAATTTTTTTACCGTCGAGGAGTTGGTAGGCCATGTTTAATGTTTTTGTATAGAGTATTGAGTACTGCGTACTGCGAGTACTACTATTAATTTTTTATTAGATATTTTAATAAATTATAATTGAAATTGCTTCCATCTCAGTACTCAGTACTCAATACCCAGTACCCAATACTATTTTTAGTCAAGCTTCAAAACCGCCATAAACGCCGATTGCGGTATCTCTACCGAACCAACTTGACGCATTCTCTTCTTACCTTCTTTTTGTTTTTCTAATAATTTACGCTTACGTGAGATGTCACCACCATAACACTTTGCCGTTACGTCTTTACGCAATGCCTTCACCGTTTCTCTAGCAATAATCTTCGCACCAATTGATGCTTGAATTACAATTTCAAATTGCTGACGTGGCAATAGCTCTTTTAATTTCTCACAAATCTTTTTACCAAAACTAAATGAATTGCTTCTATGTATTAACGATGACAAAGCATCTACTGGTTCTGAATTTAGTCTGATGTCCATCTTCACCAAATCTGATTGACGATAGCCAATTTGGTGGTAATCAAAAGATGCGTAACCCTTAGAAATGGTTTTTAATCGATCGTAAAAATCAAATACAATTTCTCCCATCGGCATTTCAAAAACTAATTCTACTCTGTCTGATGTTAAGTATGATTGATTGATAATAACTCCGCGTTTGTTGATACATAGTGACATCACCGGACCTACAAATTCAGATTTAGTGATGATGTTTGCTTTGATATATGGTTCTTCTACGAAGTCTATTTTACTAGGGTCGGGGAGGTCTGAGGGATTGTTAACCGGAATCTCATCGCCTTTAGTAGTGAATGCTTTGTACGACACGTTAGGTACCGTAGTGATTACCGTCATGTTGAACTCACGCTCTAAACGCTCTTGAATAATCTCCATGTGCAACATCCCTAAGAATCCACATCTGAAGCCGAAACCTAATGCTGCCGATGATTCTGGCTCAAATACCAATGATGCATCGTTTAATTGCAACTTGTACATCGACTCACGTAATTCTTCGAAATCATCTGTATCAACCGGATAAATACCTGCGAATACCATTGGCTTTACATCCTCGAATCCTTGTATTGCTAAGCCTGGTCTATCAATATGTGTAATAGTATCACCTACTTTTACTTCACGTGCTTCCTTAATACCTGAAATAATATAACCTACGTCGCCCGTTTTAATACTTGCACGTGGCTCTTGATTCAATCGTAATACACCTACTTCGTCGGCATAATACTCAGAACCCGTTGCTACGAATTTTACTTTATCACCTTTCTTAATCTCTCCGTTCACTACTTTGAAATAAGCGATGATACCTCTAAACGAGTTGAAAACTGAGTCGAAAATTAAAGCTTGTAATGGAGCATCATTATCACCAACTGGTGCAGGTACTCTATCCACAATCGCCTCTAAAATTTTATCAACCCCTAGTCCGGTTTTACCCGAAGCTGGTATGATATCTTCACGTTTACATCCGATTAATTCAACAATCTGATCTTTTACCTCTTCTGGCATTGCCCCAGGTAAATCCATTTTATTTAAAATCGGAATAATTTCTAAATCATGCTCTAAGGCTAAGTATAAATTCGATATCGTTTGTGCTTGTATACCTTGTGATGCATCTACAATCAAAAGTGCCCCTTCACATGCCGCAATTGAACGTGATACCTCGTACGAAAAATCTACGTGGCCAGGAGTGTCAATTAAATTGAAAACGTATTTTTCACCATTCAATTCATAGTTCATTTGAATGGCGTGACTTTTAATGGTTATACCACGCTCACGCTCTAGGTCCATGTCGTCTAATAACTGTGCCTGCGCCTCACGCTTTGTAATAGTATTTGTAAACTCTAACAATCTGTCTGCCAGGGTACTTTTACCGTGGTCAATATGTGCTATAATGCAAAAATTTCTGATATTTTTCATTCGTTCGCGAAGATAGCAAAAGTCCCTTGTATTCCGTAATTCAAGTAGCTTATTCCGTAACTAGTAACTAGTAAAAATAAAGCTTGTATTTTGCTAAAAGTTTTAGCATTTTTGTTGAGTGAATCAGAACTCCCTTAAACAAAATTTAGAGCCTCGTGTGCTTTTCGTAGACATGAACTCTTTCTTTGCCTCTTGCGAACAGCAGGTAAATTATTACCTCCGTGGCAGGCCTGTTGGGGTTTGTGTGTATACGGGTAAATACGGATGTGTGATCGCCCCATCGGTTGAAGCGAAAAGGGCAGGAGTCAAGACGGGCATGCGACTCAATGATGCTATACAGGTATGTCCTGATTTGGTACCCATCGAAACCAACCCCGCTCGATACCGAGAGTTTCATGTCAAAATAATGAACGTTCTGCGTAAGTATGCCGATGATGTATTACCCAAAAGTATCGACGAAGCAGTTGTGAATTTGACCCAATATAAATGGATGTACAAAGACCCCATGCAAGTTGCCTATAGAATTAAAGATGATATTAAAAATGAAGTGGGCGATTGGTTGCGTTGTTCTATTGGTGTAGCACCTAATACTTTTTTAGCGAAGCTGGCTTCTGATTTGCAGAAACCCGACGGATTAACAGTAATAAATCCGGATAATATTGATAGTATTTTAGGGAAACTTGATTTACAAGATTTGCCTGGTATATCAAGTAATTATGCAAGAAGACTAGAACGTGCAGGCATTACTAACCCCCTAAAAATGCGCCATACTTCAGCACAAGTATTACGTGAAATTTTTAAAAGTGTTGAAGGTTATTATTGGCATTATCGATTGAATTTTTACGAGTTCGACATTAACTCTCATGCCTATAAAAGCATGCAAGCGCAACGTCAAATTTCTAAAGAACAACGTTCAAGTGTTGAAAGTGTAGAGCAAGTGTTCATGACTCTTTGCATGCGATTAGAACAACGAATGGTAAAGCATGGAGTGTATTGTAAAACGATCGGATTTACAGCACGCTATGGTGACTCTGAACGATGGGATGATTATTTTTCTATTTCAGAACCTATACAAGATGGTATTGAATTGATGAATTTAATACTTGAACGTATCGATCAATTTTTACAGAAATATCATGCAAAGCCTGTATTTACAACCGATGTACGCAGCCTAGGTATTACCGTTACCAACTTCGTAAAAAAAGAAGATGTACAACCTAACTTATTTGAAGATCGCAGCCGACAAAACAAATTGCGCGAAACAGTTTATCAAATTAAAAACCGATTCGGCGACATCAAATTATTAAGAGGAGTAGAGCTGACAGAAAATATGATAGTGAAAGATGTGATTGGGTTTGGGTCGGTTAAAGATTTATAGTGGTATTGAGTACTGAGTATTGGGTATTGGGTATTGAGAGTGCGTAATTTAGACTCTGGTGCGTATTAATCCTTTGAAATTTCTGAAGAAAAGCGTGTGATATATTACCAGAATATGATACTTTTAATCGGTTAATAAATACTAGATAGAAAGCAATTAGTAAATTGCTTTTTTCTTCAGAAATTCAAAGGATTAATAAGTATCAATAATAACAATGAACTACATAAGCAACGAATCAATCACATCAGATTCAGTAAGTCAATACCTAAACTCTAAAACCGAGTTCGATACTTGCGAATTCGAAAATTGTGACTTTTCATCGCAAAATTTAGCTGAGTATATTTTTACCGATTGTGTATTCAAAGATTGTAATTTGAGTACTGCTCGAATTACTAAAACTGCGTTTAGAAATGTGAGGTTTGTGAATTCTAAATTACTCGGACTTAGATTTGATTCGGCGCATGATATTGGAATGGAAATAAGTTTCGAAAATTGTCAGTTGAACAATTCAGTATTTTATAAATGCAAAATGAAAGGAACATCATTTATGAATTGCTCATTAAAAGAATGTGATTTTTCAGAAGCTGATTTACGAGAAGCCAACTTTGATTCTTCTGATTTATCAGATGCAACATTCGACCAAACATTACTCGAGAAGGCTGATTTTACAAGTGCTCTAGGCTTTAGAATTCAACCTGATCAAAATAGAATCAAAGGAGCTAAGTTTTCGTCAACAAACCTTGCAGGCTTGCTGACGCAATATGATATAAAGATTAAACATTAAAATTTTAACGGTTAGGGGAGATTTTTACTTCGTAGGGTAGAGTTTAGGTTTAAGTTTTTACATTAATTAACAATTTTTACTATTAGCATCCTTTTAAAATTCGCATAAGTCTTTGAAATTTCTGAATAAAAGGGTGTGAATCATCATCAGAATATGATCCTCTCAAGCAGTTATTCTAATTATATAGATTCGTATTCAGCAACTGACTATTTTATTCAGAAATTCAAAGACTTAAAAATCTTTCAGAAATTCAAATAAGAAAAGAAGAAAATAGAAAAACGTAAAAAAAGAATTTTAAATAAAATAATAAAGGGTTCGGGGATTAATTCCTCGAACCCTTAATCATTTTATTCAACTCTGCAATCTCTTGATCTGTTAGATCACGCCATTCGCCAAGCGGTAAGCCTTTCAACTTTAGATTCATAATTCTAATACGTTCTAGCTTTACGACTTCGTATCCGAAATGCTCGCACATTCTACGTATTTGTCGATTTAAACCTTGTACTAAAATTATTTTAAATGTATTCGCGGCAATCTGTTCTATCTTGCATTTCTTGGTCATTACACCTAACATCGGTACACCATTCGACATACCTTGTATTACAGATTCTGTTAATGGTTTATCAACTGTTACTATGTATTCCTTTTCATGCTCGTTGCCTGCACGTAATATTTTATTGACGATGTCGCCATTATTGGTCAATAATATCAAGCCTTGAGAATCTTTATCTAATCTACCAATAGGGAAGATGCGTGTACTATGATTCACGAAATCTATAATATTATCTCTTACATTTTTTTCAGTAGTAGAAGTGATGCCTACTGGTTTATTCAATGCAATAAATACTAAATCTTCTTCTTCTCTTGGCTCTAACTCTAATCCGTTTACTCGTACTTTATCTCTAGCAAAAACTAAGTCACCAATTCTAGCTCTTTTACCATTTAAAAATACATGCCCCTGCTCAATGTATTTATCTGCCTGCCTTCTAGAGCATATGCCCGAATCTGCAATGTATTTATTTAATCGTATTCCTTTTGATTGACTCATTATTTATTGCTCTTAAGCATCTCTCTTTAATCCGTATTTCTCTATCTTATTATACAAATGACTTCTTTGTATCTCCATCTCATCAGCCGTCTTACTAACGTTCCATCCGTTTTTCTCTAACTTACTTAATATGTATTCTTTTTCAGTCTCGTCTTTAAACTCTTGAAACGATTTATACTTCGAGAAATCAGAACTCGATGACGAACTCAATACTATACTTGATTCGTTTATATGATTACTCGAACGATTAGCATTCAGATACACATCTTCTTTGGTTATCGTTTTATCACTTAATATGATCAATCGCTCTATCATATTATGTAGCTCTCGTATATTTCCTGTCCAGTTAATCTGCATCAAAGCATCTAATGCCGCTGCTTCAAATTTCTTTACTGGTATACCATATTCAGCGCAAATCTCTTCTAGAAAACTCTGCGCTATCTCTGGTATATCTTCTCTTCTTTCATTCAACGACGGAACATGTATAATGATCACACTCAAGCGATGATACAAGTCCATTCTAAAATTATTCTGCTCTATTTCTTTAAATAAATCTTTATTAGTAGCAGCAATTATTCTTACATCTACCGATATTTCTTTCTCTCCTCCAACTCGTGTAATTTTATTTTCTTGTAGAGCACGAAGAACTTTTGATTGGGCACTCATGCTCATGTCACCAATTTCATCTAGAAATAAGGTACCACCATTTGCTTGCTCGAACTTGCCAATGCGTTGTTTTATTGCGGATGTAAACGACCCTTTCTCATGTCCGAAGAGCTCACTCTCTATCAACTCCGAAGGAATCGCTGCACAGTTCACCTCAATTAAAGGTCCGTTTGCTCTATTACTTTTCTCATGAATCCATCGTGCCACCAATTCTTTTCCACTTCCATTTTCTCCTGTAATCAACACTCTTGCCTCTGTTGGTGCAACCTTTTCAATAGTATCTTTTATTCGGATGATGGGAGAGGTGTTACCTATTATATCTCTAGTCTTACTAACCTTACGCTTTAATATTTTCGTTTCTGTTACTAATTCTTTTTTCTCTAAAGCATTTCTTACTGCAATTAATAATCTATTTAAATCTGGTGGTTTTTGTAAGAAATCATAAGCTCCTTTTTTTGTCGCTTCTACTGCTGTATCTATTGTGCCATGTCCCGATATCATGATGAACGGTAGGTCAGGCTTTATTTCATTTGCTGCAGTCAATACATCCATGCCATCCATATTAGGCATTTTGATATCACACATCACTAAATCAAAATCTTCTTTTTTGATCATCGATAATCCTTCAGCACCATCCGCAGCTTCTTTTACCTCATATTTTTCGTATTCAAGTATCTCTTTCAGCGTGCTTCTGATACTTTTCTCATCATCTATAATTAATATTTTCGGCATGTGTTGTTCTCGTTTCGTATGTAAGTATAATAAAAAAACCCAATTGATTGAATTGGGTTTCACAAAATGTATTCCAAAAAAAATGCAAATTCATAAGCCGGGTTCTGTAATAGTCTATCATTTATCTAGGCTTGAAATTGCTAACAAGCTCTAACGCACTACCCATTCCGAGTGATCTTGCGATCAGACAACGAGCAGCCATCGTGCTCGGAACCTATTTGTGCTTTCAACTCCTGAGGTTTACCGAAATGTGTATCACTACACAAGTCCGTGAGCTCTTACCTCACGTTTTCACCCTTACCATTTGCATGGCGGTATATTCTCTGTGGCACTTTCTGTCTTCATTGCTGAAGCCTTCTTGTTAAGAAGCAAGATGCTCTGTGTTGCCCGGACTTTCCTCTTTGCGCTAGGCAAAGCGATAGACGAATTTGCGTTACAAATGTAGGAATTATTTTAAGATTACTTCGGTAGCTCCGTAGCCGAATTTTTCTTTACGGGCATCTTTAAAAGTTTTTACATGCGGATGTTTGCCCAATTGTTTGTGTATCTCGTTGCGTAAAGTACCATTGCCTACACCATGTATGAATATAATGTTTGCATAATGATGAGCTATGGCAGCCTCTAAACTTCTGCGAAATGTTTCTAATTGTAATCTTAACATTTCATCGGGTTTCATCGTGGGGAAGTTCTCTGTTATTTCTTCAATATGTAAATCTACTTCTCGAGAAGGCATGTGAATTTCATGTCCTGCACTAGTCTTATTTTCTTGTAATTTATTTTGAAGCTCGTTAACATCCACCTGAATATTATTCTCAACTTCCAATAAACTTAAGAATCCTTTTTCTGTTAAAAACGGAATGTCTTTTTGTTGAGTCATCACTTGTTTAGCCTTTATGATTTTCTTCAAAACCATTGGCTGCACTGGTTGATAAGGTCCGTCTTTGTATCTCAATATTTGAAAATGCAAACTCGATCCCTGATCTAATTCTGTTAATGTTTGTGAGGCTATTCTTTGTGAACTTCTCGATAATATAATATCGAAATATAATCCTTCGTATGTTTGGTCTTTTTGAATACTGAAATTCAATGCTATATCATACGATGTACCATTTACTAAGTAAATATGAAACAGATGTGAAATCTTTATATCGTTTACAATCGCTAAATATAACTGTTGTTCAGTGCTAGAATTGATTTGTTGATTTGCTAGTGGTAGCTCTTCTAAGTCTTCTCGTAATTGCGACTCAGCACTTTGTACTAATACAATTTCGTTAGCTAATACAGTTATTTCAAAATCACCATCAATGGTTACACCTATTAATTGGTGATCAATGATTCGGGTAACAACCCCTTCTTGTTTCTCGTTGAGAAAACGTACATAATCACCAATTTTATAGGTCATCTTATTTTAATATTAAGCTAATAATGTAGCTTTTGTAGCGTCTAATATTTTAAATGATTCTTCAGAATTGCTAGCTTCAGAATAGGTTCTTAATACTGGCTCTGTTCCTGAAGGGCGAATCATTACCCAACCTCCATTGTCTAAATGAAACTTGAATCCGTCCATGTCTTCAACATTTGTCACTTTATAATTTCCGAATGAAGTATACTTACCAGATTTGCAATTTGAAATGATAGTTTGTTTCAATGATTCTTCTAAATGTAAATCATAACGCTCTACTGCAAATGATCCTACTACTTCATAAACTTCTTCAATTAATTCTCGTAAAGACTTACCTGTTTTTGCCATGAATTCCCATACAGTTAATCCAATCCAAATTCCATCACGCTCTGGTATATGCCCTGTAATTGCTATACCTCCCGACTCTTCACCACCTGCTAAAAATGGTTCTTTGTCTTCTACCATTATCTCACAGATATATTTGAATCCGATTTTTGTTACTTGTTGCTTCAATCCATATGCTTTACATAACTCATCAATCTTTCGAGTACATGAGAATGTTGTAATTACTTGTCCGGTTTTGTTTTTATACTTCACCAAATAATGTATCAATAACAAAATAATATGGTGTGAATCCACAAAATTTCCTTGATCATCATATAAACCAATACGGTCAGCATCACCATCTGTTGCAAGTGCAGAATCAATATTGCCAGCCATCTTTATCATTTCTGATAGCTCTGTTAAATTCTTATGAATAGGCTCTGGTGCTTGCTTGTCGAAACTTGGATTATGATCGCAATGTAAGAATGTTGCTTCTGGCAAGATTCTACGCATTACGTTTTGTCCCGCTCCATACATCGCATCATACGCTAAATTCAATCCTGAATTACGAATCGCCTCCATATCAAACGATGCTTCTACATGGTCTAAATACATCGTTTCCATGTCAACGTATTCTATCAATCCTTGCTTCACATATTCATCTACGCTTAAAGCATTATTGTTGAAATTATCTGGAATTAATTCTTCAACAGCTGATATTTCTGCTGGTGTAGCAGGTCCGCCGTAACTAGCTTTAATTTTAAATCCGTTGTACTCTGGCGGATTATGACTTGCTGTGATAATGATACCAGCATTAGCTTTTAAATTAACAGTTGCTAATGATATCATGGGTGTGCTCACGAAATCGGTATCGCACATATATACTTTAATACCTTCTGCAGCCATCACTCTAGCTACACTATCTACAAATAGTTTTCCTGCAAATCGGCAGTCGTTTCCTAATGTAATAACTGGACTAGCATTAGATTTTTTCAACCAAACTGCTGTTCCTTTTGCTACTCTTTCTACGTTTTCAACGGTGAATTCTTTAGCGATAATCGCTCTCCATCCGTCTGTACCAAATTTAATTTTCATGCTATTCTTATATTATGCTCGCTAAAATAGGTTTTTTTAGAAGAAATCGTAAATATTGATTGTTAAACAATTGTTTTATCGTAATTAATTTTATAATTGTGTGACTATATCAAATAGATGAAAGAAAATACGGTACAAAGAATATACTTTTTAGACTCTTTAAGAGGTATCGCAGCTATTATGGTGGTGTTTTATCATTTCATCGGATGGCATTACCCAAGCAGTATAAAATTTCATCTTTCATCTTTTATATTTAATGGGAGTGATGCTGTTTCGTTTTTCTTTGTATTAAGCGGATTGGTGCTATCTCTGGGATTGTTTAAGTCAATTGATAATTTAAATATTTGGAATTATACCTACAGACGAATTCTTAGACTATACCCTGCTTATGTTTTAATTGTATTGCTAAATTTTCTTTACTGGAATAGAGCAGCAATTGATTTCTCTTTATTGAAAGAATTATTTTATAATAACTCTCAAAATATTTGGCAAGAGCTATTGTTATTAAGGGCTAATCATAAGTTTTATGTACCGGGCTGGACGTTAGAAGTGGAGATGGCGCTGTCTTTGTTAATGCCATTGATAGTTGTTGTAGCTAGGTATAATATTAAATACTTGTATTTTTTATTGTTGATGCCTTTTCTAATATCCGGACATATATCAAGTTTTATATTTCATTTTACATTAGGTAGTATAATAGCATATCATTATGATGATATTAGAAATTATGATTTCAAATTATCTAGATGGTATAAGTATAGACACCTTTTATATTTAGCAGTATTCTTCTTTTATTCAATTAGACATATTGAGAGAATGTCAGCTTTTGGTTCTTTCTATTATAAGATGATGGAATATCTTAGAATTGATACTTTTCATTATACAGGCCTAGCATCTGCAGCTATTCTAATGATTGTTATTAACAACCAAAAAATTCAGAATTTTTTACATAAAAAGCTATTTAAGTTTTTAGGGGAGATTTCTTATAGTGTTTACTTAACACATTGGTTGTTTGTGATGGCAATTATGGAAAATTGGCAAAAGCTATTAACCTATTTCCCAAATTTCTATATCGGTTTTGTGAGCCTGTTATTAATTTGTGTGTCGGCCACAGTCATTACTTCGTTTATACTCTATAAATTCGTTGAATTGCCATTTATTAAATTATCTAAAAAGGCAGTATAATTTAACTGTAAATATCAGTATATAAAGAAATTATTTCTATTTTTGCGCAAATTTATAATTTAAATGAAAGTATTAAAATTCGGGGGGACGTCTGTTGGCAGTCCGGAGCGCATGCGTCGCTTAATGGACATTATCAACGTTAATGATCGTCAAATCGTTGTATTATCAGCAGTTTCTGGTACAACGAATAATTTAGTAGACATTGCAAGTTTCTTATACGATAAAAAGCATGAAGAGGCTAATGCTCTAATTGATATTTTAGAGGCCAAATACATTGATTTTATAAAGGAATTATTTCCTAAATCTGAATATCTTAAGAAGTCAAGTCAATTAATTACTGAACATTTTAATTCTATTCGAGCATTCACACAAGATCTCTTTACCGTTTACGAAGAGCGAATCATATTATCTAAAGGTGAACTAATTTCAACTGCTTTATTTACTTATTATTTAGAGCAAGAAGGTCATAACGCAGTGTTATTACCTGCTTTAGATTTTATGAGATTAGATGAGCATTCAGAACCTAATATTGCATATACAACAGAGCATTTAACACCATTATTGGAGTCAAATAAAAATGTAAATATTTTTATCACACAAGGTTATATATGTAGAAATCATTTTGGAGAAGTTGATAATTTAAAGAGAGGTGGGTCAGATTATACAGCGTCGTTGATAGGTGCTGCGATAAAAGCAGATGAAGTTCAAATCTGGACAGACATAGACGGTATGCATAATAATGATCCGAGAATTGTACCCAATACAAAACCGATCAGAAATTTAAGTTTCAACGAAGCAGCAGAGTTAGCTTATTTTGGAGCTAAAATTTTACATCCACAAAGCGTTTTTCCAGCACAGAGATATAATATTCCGGTTAGGTTATTAAATACGATGGAACCTAATGCTCCCGGTACTTTGATATCTTCAGCACTTTCTGATTCTGGTATCAAATCAATCGCTGCCAAAGATGGAATTACTGCTTTGAAAATTCAATCGTCTCGAATGCTTTTAGCTTATGGTTTTTTAAGAAAAGTATTTGAAGTTTTTGAAAGATATAAAACGCCAATTGATATGATTACTACTTCTGAAGTTGCAGTATCATTAACAATTGACGATGATTCAAACTTAACAGAAATTTTAAAAGAGTTGAATGACTTCGGAAGTGTGGAAATTGATAAAGATCAAACAATAATTTGTGTGGTAGGTGATTTCTTGGCTAGCAAATCAGGATATGCTGCACAAGTATTTGATTCATTAAAGTCTATTCCGATTAGAATGATCTCTTACGGTGGAAGCACTAATAATATCTCAGTATTAGTCAATTCTAATTTGAAAAAAGACGCATTAATTGCATTACACAAGGGATTGTTTGATATAAATTAAGATGATGAATTTAGATTTTACTAAACACCAAACACCTTTTTATATATACGATTTAAATTTGTTAAGTCGTACCATAGATGCTTGTATGCAAGAGGCAAATAAGTATAATTTTGAAATTCATTATGCATTAAAAGCAAATGCTAATGATAAAATATTAGAACTTATTTCTTCAAAAGGACTAGGAGCAGATTGTGTAAGTGGCAATGAGGTATTGATAGCTGTTGAATCAAATTTCCCTGCTAATAAAATAGTATTTGCAGGAGTAGGGAAGAGCGATCAAGAAATAAATGATGCTTTAGATGCTAATATATTTTGCTTCAATGTTGAATCTTTTCAAGAGTTAGAAGTTTTGAATGAATTAGCTGAAAAGAAGAATAAGACTGCTAGAATTGCCATCCGAATAAACCCAAATGTAAATGCTCATACGCATCATTATATTACGACCGGATTAGAAGAAAATAAATTCGGATTTAATCATTGGGAGTTAGAAAGTTTCACGAAAACTATTGCACAATATAAAAATCTAGAGCTCATCGGACTTCATTTTCATATAGGTTCACAAATAACTGATATGAAAGTTTTTAAAAGTTTATGTGTGAAAGTGATGGAGTATAATCAATGGTTCAGACACATGGGATTTGATATTAAAGTTTTGAATCTTGGTGGTGGATTAGGTATTGACTATACAAATCCGGATGATCACGCAATACCAGATTTTGCTGAGTATTTTTCAATATTTGATAAGTTTATTAATCGATTCGACGGACAAGAAGTTCATTTCGAAATAGGGCGTTCATTGGTTGCACAATGTGGTACATTGATTTCAAAAGTATTGTATATCAAAGAAGGAATGAATACCAATTTTGTGATTCTTGATGCTGGTATGACTGAACTATTACGTCCGGCTTTATATCAAGCATATCATAAAATAGAGAATTTAAGTAATACCAATAAAGATCAAAAGAAGAAATACGATGTCGTCGGACCAATTTGTGAATCATCAGATAGTTTTGGTAAAGCGGTTGAATTACCTATTACAAAACGTGGTGATTATATAGCCATTAGGAGTGCAGGTGCTTATGGTGAGGTTATGAGTTCGGGATATAATTTAAGAAAACAGAATGCTTCAGTATTTACTAAAGAGTAAATACTGAAATTTCTTTTTTCTTAATATTTCTTTTTTTCTTCACCTTTTAAATTTTCAAATGAAATTTTTCTTAACCTTTTAAATTTTCAAATGAAAAAAGCAATTAGCTGAATTGCAATAATTACCTGAGTGCAACGGCTTTTAATTTTTACTTTCTATAGAATTGATCACACCTTTTCATTTGAAAATTTAAAAGGTTAGGGTAGATTTTCTGGCGTGGCGAAGTTTATTAATATTATATATACTAATAGCATTATAATCAACTACTAGCATCCTTTTAAAATTCGCATAAGTCTTTGAAATTTCTGAATAAAAGGATGTGACAGATTTGCAGAATGTAATGCTCTTAAGCAGTTATTCGGATTTAATAAGTTCGTACTAAGCAACTGACTTTTTTATTCAGAAATTCAAAGACTGAAAAACTTTTCAAAAAGCCAAAGGCTGAAAAACCTTTTATTCAGAAATTCAAAGAAGAAAAACTTTTCAAAAAGCCAAAGGCTGAAAAACCTCTAAGAAAGAATAAAAGAGAAAAATATAAGATTAATATATTTATTTATTTCTAGTAACTGGTAACTAGTTACCAGTTACTAGAAATAATTGCTATTTGAATGCGTTTAATCCCGTAACATCCATACCTGTAATCAACAAATGGATATCATGAGTACCTTCGTATGTTACTACTGACTCTAAGTTCATCATATGACGCATAATTGGGTATTCGCCTGTGATGCCCATACCGCCAAGCATTTGACGTGCTTCGCGAGCTGTATTTAATGCTACTTCTACTGAATTTCTTTTAGCCATTGAAATTTGAGCAGCTGTTGCACGATCTTCTGATTTCAAAACACCTAATCTCCAATTTAATAATTGTCCTTTAGTGATTTCAGTAATCATCTCAGCTAATTTCTTTTGTTGCAATTGGAATCCGCCGATAGGTCTATCGAATTGAATTCTCTCTTTTGAATATCTTAATGCAGTATCATAACAATCCATCGCTGCACCTAATGCTCCCCAAGCGATACCATAACGAGCTTGATTCAAACATCCTAACGGACCTTTTAACCCTTCAACATTTGGTAATATATTTTCTTTAGGAACTTTAACATTATCGAATACTAATTCACCCGTTGCTGATGCACGTAAAGACCACTTATTATGAGTTTCTGGAGTTGAAAATCCTTCCATACCACGCTCAACAATTAAGCCTCTGATTTTACCATCTTCACCTTTAGCCCATACTACTGCGATATCAGCAAATGGAGCATTAGAGATCCACATCTTCGCACCATTTAATATAACATGATCGCCAGCATCTTTATAGTTTGTTAACATACCACTTGGGTTTGATCCATGGTTAGGCTCCGTTAATCCGAAGCAACCCATAAACTCGCCAGTAGCTAATTTTGGTAAATATTTTCTACGTTGTTCTTCTGAACCATAAGCATAGATAGGGTACATAACTAATGAACCTTGTACCGATGCAGTTGATCTTACTCCAGAGTCACCACGTTCTACTTCTTGCATGATTAATCCGTATGAAATATAATCCATACCGCCACCACCATATTCTACAGGTATGGTAGGTCCGAACGCCCCAATCTCACCCAAGCCCTTAATCAATTGCTTAGGGAATTCAGCACGTTGAGCGTAGTCTTCGATAATTGGACTTACTTCTTTTTTAACCCAGTCACGAACTGAATTTCTTACTAACTTATGTTCTTCGGTTAGTAATTCGTCTAATAAATAGTAATCTGGTGATTCAAATAGATCTGTTTTAGCCATTGCTATAATTTATATTTGTTAACTTCGGCACAAATGTAACAAAAAATCATATTGCTCAATATGTACACTATTTCATTACA
>JACCDH010246505.1_pt1 | contig 15669 bp, 10 predicted proteins | sample 7442481 | NCBI WGS metagenome assembly JACCDH01 (sample SAMN15323433, study PRJNA562643) | freshwater metagenome | isolation source: river surface water | place: USA:Blue River Watershed | collected 2017-08-15
AATTAATTGTTGACTCTTCTGTTATAATTGTTTCAGGATACAATTCGTTTAATTTTTTAATCATATGGGATTTTAATGGTTCATGTAGTGATTTATTTAAACTTCTTATTACAAACCACGAAGGAGCATTATATCCTTTATGATCAGTAGTATTCCTAGTGTCAATAGGTGTGTTATCATATATAAACATAAATGTTGGAAAAATATTATTTATAGCACATATAGCATGATGTAATGGTATTCTTCCAATAGAATCGGAAATAGTTAAAAAATAACTAAATCTTTCTTCACCTAATCTATCACATAAGTAAAATAACATATCAAGGTTACCATGACGAGCTAATAAATGAAATATTGTTTTATCGTGATCATTTGTTTTTCTATTTGTACACAAATATTCATATAGTTGGTCTGAATCCATAGAATCAAAAAAAGAAATAACTTCATGAAATGCTTCATCTGATTGAAGTAATGAACGATTTACATAGTAACTAAAATCTTTTTCAATTATACCATCTGTTTTTATTATTTTACTTAATATTCGTGCGTCAATACCAAATTTTCCTTGTTGACTGACATTTGTTTGTATACCAATAATACGTGTTTCATCTTCATTAAAAATTGGCGTGCATCTATCACTATTAGAATCATAACGACCTAATTGTTCTTCTATAGTAGCTGATACTATTCCACAAAGTATTTCTGCTTTATCAGCCATAATTGTGTAATTTACTAAACTAACAGAAATATTTAGTCCTCCTAATTGATTTTTAAGAGTTATATATTTAGTTTTATATTTATTATATTTTGCGTAATAATTTTCTTTAGACATTAAATAATGTCATATATTATTAATATTTAAACATTAAATTTCATGTATAAACAATAATAATGTTCACATTCATTTATCTAGATAAAAAACGTAAAACATTAGATATACGATTAGAAGCAAACATAAAAGCAAATAATTTTCATGAAAAAATGGATAATTTAGGTATTATTAATATTATATTAATATTATTGTGGGAATTTAATATATCTTATTTAAAAATTGGAGAAGTTATAGGAGAAATTAAATTTTTAAATAATCATACAAATTATGAAATTATTCATATTACAGATGTTGATCCAGATGATTATATTGAATTAAATGGTAAAACAATAACTTTAACTTGGGAAAATAAGACAATTAGTTTTGATCATGGGTTTTTAAATTTTAAGGATAATAAATTTGGTACAGACAAAGCGAAAATACGTTCTGATATTATCACCGGTGGATCATCAATGCCAAATAAAGATAGACATTGTTCTATATTTGAAGCATTATCTGATGAAAGACAAAATGTAATGGTATTAGCAACTGAATCCCAACATTATAAAGGATGTTATAAAGTTTTTGTCCCTGATGTTTTTAATAGAAATGAGTTAAAATATCAAACAATAATTGAAAAAGAAAAACCATTATATACTTTGAAAGAAAAAGGTCTATACACCCGATCTTATTGTTTATTAATTTACAGCTATACTGATACAATTAAATTAAAAGTTCAAAATAAATTAACAAAAAAAGATATTTTTGTTGAAAAAGACGAATTTAAACCAAAAGCAGTAATATATTTAAACGGTTCCAATGGTTTAAATAAACAACCTAACTTATTACAAGCAGATACTGAATTTCAAACAATATTATATAATTGTTTACCAACACCAAAATTTTCAACACATGATTTACATAAAACACAAGAATATTATACTAAAAACGATAATAAATATAGAGACGGTAAAACAAATAATACAAAAGCACTTGCTATTGATCCACCAGGTTCAAAAGATAAAGATGATGCTATTAATTTTAATATTGTATGGGAATCTAATAAACCACAATTTTTAGAAATGTTTGTCCATATTTCAGATGTACCACCAATTATTAATAAAGATTTTAATAGATATCAATTTTATTATGGTTTTCATAAATTAGAAACAGATTATATGTTAGGTTGTAGATACCCAATGATTGATCCAAAATTATCAGAGTCAAAAAATTCAATATCTTTAATAGGGGACAATAAAAGATCATATACATTAAAAACAACTTATAAATTCAAAGACTATGAAACAATTTTTGACACACCTCATAAAATTGAAATGTATTTAGAAAAAAATATTAAAATTTTTGCTACAACTTATGAATCAGTAGCTACAAATACTACTAATTATGATATTGATTTACCATTAGATAATGATTATGTTGTTAAAGATAGATTAAAATTTAATAATACTTTTGTTCCAACATTAAATCCTATACCATGTAAAAATAAAAAAGTTAATTTAGATACAATGTTTTTTGAAAATAAAAGTGATATTAATAAGGATGATTCAGAATATTTACAAATCCAATTAAATCAATTACCTTGGATTTATGGTGTATTAGTAAGATCTTTAAATATTGTTCAAGATATTAAGCCTATTCTTCACACAAAACAATATGTATCAAATGATTATTCTTTTGATTTAAGAGAAGAATGGGTACATCGTTTAATAGAGATTACAGCATTAGAATCTAATAAATATGCTGCTTTATTATTATATGACAAAATTAAAAATAAAACCTTTGGTATAAATAACAAAACAATTGGAAGTTTAAATTACGATGATATTATTACGTATACGGATTATTTCAGTAAAACAGAAAGATTTATAGGAAATGTAGAAAAAGATGAGGGTATATTTAGAGGATTATATTATGGTGTTAAGGGGCATAATGATTCACCTAAATTTGTTAGAGAAAAATATAATTGTAGTTTTCCTGCTAGTTTAAATGATTCATGTGATCAAAATAATATTAGGGACTTACCTAATTTATACCTTAAATTTCAATTAAATAAAACAAATAATGTTAATAGTCCTTTAGCAAAATTGTTAAACTGTGCTAGTTTTTATCAATCTAGTGAAAATTTAGGTGTTGCGTTATATTCAACTGCTGTTAGACCTCATCTTAACGCTAAACTTTATTTTTATACATTTTTCACATCACCAATGAGAAGAATTGTTGATTGTTTCGTTCAATATTGTTTAATATCTAATGAAACAGATTGTATGAATGCTATTGATTTATTTAGTAAAAGATTATTGAATAGAACTGATATTAATGCTCAATGCGAAAAATATAATCTATATGTTAGTGTATGTAACAAGTTATTTGGTTTAGATAAAAAAGGCTCATTTACAACATATTATGTTAAATATGGTAATGAAAGCTTCAATAACATATATTTTCCAAATATAGATATTACAATGTCAATATCACAAAAACAAAATGAAATATTACCATCAGAAGGTATAATTAAAATTACGTTTAACCATTTAACTGAAAATTTAGAAATTGAACAAGTAAGTAACGATAATAAAATAACAGCTAATGACTTGATTTTAGAACAAAAAAAATTATACTTCCAAAAAGAACGCTATCCAGAAGTAGGAACACATAACTATTATTATGTTAATTATAAATTTTTATAAAATTATTTTTCTAAAACAATATACCAATTACCTTTTTCCCAATCAATTAATTTAATATTAAATTCTGGTTTTAATCGAACAATTTCATTAAATAGATCACCATCTTTATAAATATGGTAATATCTATCATAAATTTTATTGTTGATTGTTGATTTCCATTTTACAATTGAATCAGTTTGTGTAAAATGAAAAGTAGAATCTGCTGGTTGTTCCATCGCCCACACAACAATTAATGCTTTACCTCCAGATTTTATAACTCGATAAATTTCATCTAATGCCATTTTTCTTTCAATATCATTTGATAAATGATGATATGATGCTATCGCAATTAGACCATCAAAATAATTAGAAGAATAGGGTATTGATGTCATAGATGCTTCAGTTACATTAAGACCCTTATTAATACAAATTTGAACTAGTTCAGGACAAAAATCAATTCCTTCAAATTTTAATTCTGGTCTGACCATCATATTTTTCCCATTACCACAACCAACATCTAACATTACAGAGCCTGATGGAAAACTATCTAAAAATTTTTTAACACAAGGCCAAATACGGATTCGGGATCGATCAAATTCACCCGCGATTTCTGTATATATTTGTTTAGTTTGTTCTGAAATGTTCATTATTAATTATAAAAAAATATTATTTATGTTTATACCTTTCAATTTTTTAATCTACTTCTTCCATTGGTGTAATTTCAATATCACCTTCATCTATTTTTTTACATATTTCACTATGTTCTAGTTCTAATGCTTTTTGAATTTTTCGCTCATTATCACTTTCTACACAATGTTTACATTTACATTCTGAAACAAGTGTTTCGCTTGGTGTAATATGTTGTGAATCTGACATAATTTGATTTAGTTTAGCATCCATAATTCTAATTTGTTCATTAGTTTCATCAGAAATATTGAATTTATCTACAACGTTTTCATCAGGATCAGGTTCACCATAAATCTGATTAAAATCAGGTGGATGAGCAGAATCATGATTTAATAGATTTTCAAGTACATCATCATAAATATCTTGTGCTTCCCATGGCTCAGACCATTTATTCATATTAAATACTCTATATGTAAAAACACTAGCTCTTACATATTGTTGTCCAAACCATAAATATTCGAAATCATTTATTTCTTGAGGAAAATCAATATTTAGATGGGTAAAATGACTTGATAAAATATCAATCAAGCTTTTATATAATATTTCAGCGGAATCAAAAACTTCATAATATGATACAGTATCAAAATAGTTATGATATTTATTAATAGTTAGACATAATCCAAATTTACTCATTATTATATTGTTAAATATAATAGCTAATAAATATAACTTTCAATTATTTTTAGAATCTATAACTAATTCTAATTCAGACTCAGATTCTGATTCATCAATAAAATGATTATATTTTCTTATTTTTTTTAATTTTTTCTTTGTATCTATAAAACAATAAGCTAGATTAAAAAGAAACAGAATATATAAAATTCCACACAATAAGTACATTAATTATTATAATAGTCATACCCTTAAATGATTTATTGTTACGATAAAAATTGAAATATTACTTTAATAATAATATTAATTTGAACATTAATGAACTCACAAATTGTTAATAAATTGTTTAAACCTTCTTCAGATATTGTAGTTTTACATAATAACCATTTTACTCTTGGATTTTCAAAAAATTTTGGTAGAGCTATGTGGTCTTGTTGTACTATTAATCCAGTACTATTATCAAAATGTATAGGAGGAAGAACATTTTTCTCAAATGATAATAGATTAATAGATAAATCAGTTTATCATTTAGATAAAAAATCACCTCTATTTAAAAATAACTGGTCTCGTGGTCATTTATGTTCCAGTTATTTAATGTCATTTGATAAAACTTTATATGGTTCGTGGACTCAAACATATTTAATGTCAAATATTATTCCACAAAATCCTGATTTTAATTCTGGTTTATGGAATCAACTTGAAACTAATACCATTAATTTTATCAAAAAAATGTACGAACCAGTTACTCTTATTACTGGAGTTTCTAGCTCAACATCAAAAAATTTATGGTATGATGAAGATAAGCAATTTAAATTTATTATTCCTAACATCTTTTATCAAATATTAATTACACAACATGAAGAATTATGTTATATTGGCTATAATGAACAAGGTGGTAAGGTTTATAAAGTTAAAATTAATGATTTAATATCTTTATTTGGAACATAGTCTAAATAAAAAAATTGTTTTATTTTGTTATTACATTTGATTTTTATTCTTCTAATGGGTTGCCTAAATAGTAAATTTAATAATATATCAGATGACTTAACTAAATCAAATTTTGATACACCATTGTATTCATTAAATAATAACACTTTACTAGGTAAAGTAGTTTATGTATATGATGGTGATACTTGTCATATAGTTTTTAAAATTAATAATCAACTAGTTAAATATGTATGTAGACTTCAACACATGGATTCACCTGAAATATGTCCAAAAAATATATCAGATGAAACACAAAGGAAAAATGAAATAAATGCTGCTATCAAAGCTCGTAATTTTGTATTGAGTCAAGTTACTAATACTTTTGTTGAATCAGATACATCTAATAAATTAACAAAAAATGATATTAAAGATATATGCTCTAAAAATTCAAAAATTATCAGAATTAAATGTGGAGAATTTGATAAATATGGTCGATTATTAGTTGAACTATATACTGATTCTAGTAATATATCAATTAATGACCTTCTTATTAATAAAAAATTAGCAGTTAGATATGAAGGTGGTACAAAAGAAAAATTTAATACCAATAACTTTGTGTAAACTATTAAAATTTAATTTCGTAATTATATTTCTATAATTTATTATATGGAAAATAATTGGAAAAATAAATATATTAAATACAAAAATAAATATATTGCTCTTAAAAATCAATTAGGAGGAATTGAACCTATGATAAGAGATGATCAAGCAACATTAATTAATAAATTAGGAACATGTTGGAACTTAGTTATTCAAGTTATTTTATTAAATGGTGATGGTACAAGAGACAATATTGGTGATAGCGTTCGTGCTTTTATGTGTGGTTCAGGAGGTGTTGAAGCTATGTATGAACGTAATATTGGATTATTTAGAGATGCTTTTGGTGATATTATTAGTGGAGACAGAGACAAAACACTAATTATACTTTTGTTAGAATCAATCATTAGTCGGTTAAATATTTTTTACTGTCATACAGATAGACCAGTTACCACGACTACACGTATTGAAATACCATCTACTGATGAAGACCGTGAAAGAATATTATTAAGATGTGAAAGTAATACAAATAGCTACTATAATCAATTAGTTGGAAGAGATCGTAACTCTACTGGTGGTGATGAAGCTGATAACTTTATTTTTGCTAATATTATTAGCATATTCTTTTTAGGTAAACTAATACAACCAACATTTTATAATTTAGCACAATTATCAAGACCAATTGATATAACTCAATTAGAACAATCATTAGGTCTTGTATTTACTGATGCTGGTCAAGTACATGGTAATACCGAAATATCAGGATCTGGTCACGTTGTATGTTGTTATAAATATTCTGGTTGTAATAAATATTGTAATAATTCTTCTATTATGAATTATGATTGGGTCACAATGTTTAGTATTATTAATACTTTTGTTGAATCTGGTATTAAATATAAATTATATTATGATACTGATGGTAAATATCCTATGGTATTACGAAATTGTACAGATCATTCAATAATACCAATTAATCCAATAACTTGTCCAAATAATTCTAAACCAACACCATTATTTGATCCTGCTACTTTTAGTAGTGCTCTAGATAGTGGTAAATTAAAACAAATTGGAGGATTAGAACAATACAATTTAGTTGAACCAACTAATATTTCTGAGTGGCAAAGAAAATCACAAATACTTTTTATTAGATTTTTAGCAAATAGACAAGATATTAGTGTACTAATGGAATATATTAGTAGAAAAAGTTTAACTGATGCCGTTTTTGATGATCTTTATGTTAATAACACACAATTATTATTTATATTTACCTCAAGATCATATAATGGATTACTTTCACCATTCTGGCCAGATGATTATATCGAAGAATTTTTACGTATTGGACCAAGATTAGATGTTCAAGATGTAGAAGGTTCAACAGCAATTATGAATATTATTAAAAATAACATTGGAAAAATAATACATCCTACTGGTTTTTCAAATTTTAGATTTGGAACAATTTATACTAAAAGAACAATACCAGATCAATCTTTTCAATATATGTTAAGAAAAATAATTAGTACTGGTCAAATTGGTATTTTAAATATAAGAGATAGATCAGGGAATGATACTATTGATTACGCTATTGATCGTGCTTTAGAAAGATCTCCAAATTCTATTTATTTAGATGAACTACTTAAATATGACATTAAAATTAATGCTGTGCAATTTAAACGTATAATGAGTATTATTTCTAAACAAACCGATGCTATTAAATTATTAAAACTTAGAATAAATAATGATATACTCGATGATATAGATTTTATAAAATCTATTTTCACAAGAGATACGAGAATTAAAACTGATATATTAGAACATATATTACAAGTAAAGCCAGATTTATTTATAAGATTAATTGAGGATGATACAATCATAATGCGTAATATATTTACAAATGATGAAATGAAACAGCCTAAATGTATAGCTATATTAGATGAAATAATTAGAATAACTTTAACATTAGGTAAAGAAATTATTGGAAAAAATATTACTCAAATTATAGAAACTATGTATAAAATTGATTCTTATTATGCTTATGTTCTAATTAAATTTATTAAATATGATTTATCTAGTTTAAATATTAGAAGATATGATAGTGTTATTTTATATTCATTATTAGAATCATCTAATGAAACTATAAAACAATTTATTAAAGAACTATTACAAAGTATTGATTTAGATTTTATAATAACTGCTCCTGAAGAAGTTAATATAGTTATTGGAATTATAAAACATTCTTCGAATTATGAAGTTATAAAACTATTATTAGATAGATGTGTACGTGAAAATAGACTAGACCAATTAAAATTATCTAATGATTTTATGAATATAATAGTTACTAAATATAATGTCACATCAGATATTATTTTTGATTTTAGAGATACATATAGTTTTGACTTAACACCAAATCATATATTTAATGCTATCAATACCATAAGAGATAGTGAAATTAAGAAAAATTTCATTATACGTGTTCTAAGAGAAAATTTAATTAATGTTAATCATCAAAATGAATCTGGTATGACAATATTAATGTTATGTTTCAAAGATTTTGACCTATTTAAAACTATATTAAGAGAATTTAATCCTGATTTAAATATTAGATCATCTAATAACAAAACAATTTATCATTTTATTGAAGAATTTGCTATATCACAAAGTAGAATATTTGATGATAGGTCAAAAGCCCTAATAGACAGATATAATAATGCTGTTTTAGAAATATTAAAAAGACCATTTTTAGAAATAACATTAGGGGAACAATTACTATGTGAATTTGATGAAAAATTAGTAAATAAAAAACCATTAAATATTGATGAAATTAATAGATTAATTGATCAAGGTTGTTCATTGAGTGTTACTAATGATGAAGGGCATAACGCTTTTTTCTTAGCTATGTATTCAAAAAGCGAAGATGTAGCAAGAAAAATATTAGATAAACGTTCAAGATTTAATTTACGTCATAAAGATAGTGATAAAAAAAATTGTTTATGGATTTCTGCCAGAGCAAAATTAAATGATATATTTAATTCATTATTATATATTACTAGTAATATTAATTCATCTGACTCAACATTGAGCCCTGATGATATATTTAATACAGAAAATAGAGATGATAATATAATGTTTGCTATAATTGCTTCAAATAATACTGATGGATATTTAGCCCTAATTACTAAATTGAATGAAATTTTTAAAGTCAATCAATCTTTTGAGCAAAAAATTATAGATTTATTTACTAAAACAATAACAATTAACGATGTTTCTAATATAAACATATTAATGCTAACAATTATGAAATATAATCCTGAATTATTTAAAACTATTATTGATTCGTTAGGATCATCAACTGAAATACCAACAATACAAAATCAAGGTATTAGAGAAAGATCATTGAGTAGATTAATAAATCAAAAAAATAGTAAAAATGATGATTTATTAGCATTAGCCCTTAAACATAATATAAATCCTAAATTTCCTGATAGAACTAATATTATGATTTCAATTATACCACTTATTATTAATTCAGCATATTTCACTATTAATTTTATGGATTTAGATTCTAAACCTATTTCTATACCATTTGTTATGGCTATTAAGAATGGTTTATATAATATTGCTAAAAATATCTTAATTAAAATATTTAATACAATAACACAATATCGTTTTAATATTACAATGTTACAACATTTTATACATTATCATAATATTGTTATTAAATATTCACTTAGTACTAATACACCTACAATTTCAAGTTCAATAGTCGAACAATTATTGATGCTTTTATTTAGTATTCTTATTAAAATAAACAATATCGAATTACAAACTCAAATATTAGAACAAACAAAAATTCTTAAAAATCCAAGAACTTCAACAGATCCTAAAGCTATATGGTTTACTAGAATTAGTTTAGACCTATTTAATAAAATAAAACCAACCATATTTGAAAAGATTAATTATAGTCCTAGGTTTCAACTTGTTAACATTAATTTAGATAGACTAACACCTAATCAATCAGCAAATATAGACTTATTACAAAATTGTATAGTATTAAAACCTTCTACAGCATCTGATACGGCATAATTAAACAGATATAGATTTAGTCGTTGTTTTTGAAATCGTTTTAATAATTTTATCATTTTCTATATAACCATATTTTTTCCCTTTTGATCCATCTTTTTTAATATTATATATTTTATTACTTAGTAAAATATATTTTTTATTATCTATTTCAATAAAATTTTCTGTATCTAATTCTTTTTCTTCATTAATCACTTCAACATCATTTATGTTTTCCCTAATAATATCAATATATTTTTGTAAATATTCTTGATTTTGTTTAATAAAAATATCATCTGATACTTCAGTTTGATTTAAATATTTAGCTTGAATTAAGTATTTTATCATTTGTCTAAGTTTTGTATATGTAATTTTTATTTTATATTGTTCATCTGATAATATATTATACAAATAATAGTTATATTTTAATTTATCATCTGAATCATCTACTTTAATAATTTGTGTAGTTTCTTCTTTTTTATTATCTATTGTACTTAATTTTGTAAGAACCGATTCTTTCATTTTATTTATTTGACTAATTTCATCAATATCTCGGGTCATACTTAATTTTGTGTTAAGGGAACTTAATAATGAATATAAATCATCACTTAGTGAGGATTGTTTATTATATGTTTGTTTAGGATTTTTTTGTTTTGATCGTATTGTACATTCATTTAAATACATATACACACATAATTGAATATAATGTTCATTTTCTAATTTTGTAACACATTTAAATTCATACACATTATTATTATTATCAATACAATCAATATATCCAATTAGTCTTCTATCGATTAATTCAGGAAATTTATCATGTTTGTTTTCTAATTCAACATAATGTTCATAAATAGCTTTTTTTGAAATTCCAATTGATTTTAATCTATCAATTGCTAATGTTAAATTATCTTTACTTAACCAATTATAATTGTCTATTTGATAAATTTTATATAAGAAACCACTTTTGTCTGAACAATAATAATTTGATACAAATAGTAATTCATCTGGTTTTATACTATCTACTTTTATTTTTGTTAAATCATATGTTTCTTTAGGTTTTTCATCTGAATCAATAAAATCTACTGAATTATTATCAATAGTATGATTTGTACTATTAGTTTTATAACGATATAATGCTTGAGAATAAATTGTCATTTTCCCCGATGTTAATAATTCTAAATAAGCAGGTATTGCTACACCTGTTATTTCACCAACTGATTCATATCCTTGTGATTGTTCCATTTTCATTGGTATTTTTATAAAATCACTTTTTTCTTTTATAGTTTCTACCTCAAAATATTCTATTAAATTATTCATTACATCAATTGGTAAATGTTTTATTAAATCTGTTGCTGATACTTCATGTATTTTACATTCATATTTACGTTCTACGTCTATTTCATGTTCTATTAAAACATTACAACAAGGTTTAATATTTAAAACATTAACAAAGGGCAAATAATTATTACGATAATGATGTATAAAAACGATATCGTTTAAAGCTCGAGTTCCTGCTACATATAATTCATTTGGACATATTTTTTGATTTTTTTCTTTTTTGTAAAATTTAAAATATGAATCATCAAAATTAAAAACCAATACAGCTTTTCTTTCTAATCCTTTAGCTTGGTGAAATGTTGAAAATACCATCTTATTTTTTAATATTTCTTCATCTAATTTCTCTTCATCAGATACAGGTACATAAACTGGAACATTTTTAAGATGTAGTTTTATTAAATTTTCTAATTGTCTCACTGGTGATTTTTCATTACGTACACTTGGAGCCAAAACAAAAATTTCTTCAGGTTTATAACCTTGTTTTAAATAAGCCTTCACCATTTTAAATGGATAAGAAAATTGAGAATCATTATACACATTACAAATTAGATAAGTTGGTTTAGATTTATACGTTTTTTGCGCATTGATACGATTTTGTTTTAACATACATTTATTTATAAAATCTGCCATCTCATTTGTTATACGATAACTTGTTGATAAATTTGTACGGACCCAACTATATGAATTTAAATTGAATAAAATATCGGCATAAATTATAAATCTAGCATCTGCTCTATTAAAATCATATATGCTTTGATATCTATCACCAAGTAAACATATCTGTGCTGGTTTATTAACCATGTTCTCGCTATAAATTTTACAAATTAATTGATGATACAATGGTGAAATATCTTGTGCTTCATCCAAAATTATTATATCATAAGAAAATTTTGTTAAGGGAAAACTATTATTTTTAACAATTTTTATAATTTGATAATCAGTAAAACATTTATGATTATAGTATTTAACACAAAAGCTATGATATGAATGAGTTTCTAAATTTTTTATTCCTAAATTAGCTATTTTTTGTCGTGTTTCTATTTTTAGTTTAGCATTATATGTTAATAATAATATTGAACTCGTCGGAAATGATTTGGCAATATAAATATTACTCGTTGTTTTTCCACTTCCTGCTACTGACTCTACTATTACATTTTTATTAGTACTAATATTATCAATTATACTCTGTTGTTCGCATGATATTGTCGGTAATTCCATTAAATACCATCAAATATATATTATCTTGTTTACCCTTCAATTTTTATAAAAAAATTGAAAAAAACACTGTATATAAAATGTTAAAATTTTAACTCGTATGTCCGGTTTCTCACAAGTCCCTAATGTCCATACCATGCCTGCCCTTACCGGCAGACCACAACCTTCTGCACCACTTAGTGCCAACATGTTCCTTGGTGCTAAAGATACTGGAACCATCATCAGATGGAGAAACATCCGTATCGCGAGCCAAAAGCTCGGTGGTTCAGGTCCATCAAAACAAGAGAACCAAGATGCTATTGCCCTCGCTACCATTACACACGGTGAACACACTGCTGAAATCTATGTAGTGTGCGACGGTCATGGCACATATGGCATGCGTTACGCAGATACTGTGGCTTACCTCATGATCGCCACAGTCTGTGCACAGTTCAGCACCATCATCACTGAACCTGTTACCATGCTAAAGGCTCTCTTCACCCAAATCAACTCTGAGACCCGTTCATTTGGACACGGTGGTACAACTTGCACTGTCACTATCGTCATGCATGACCGTATCATCTGTGCCAACGTTGGGGACAGTGAGGCTATCACACGCATTCACTGCCCCTCGGCTCACATCACTAGTACCATCGACTCTGTACCTGTTGTTGTTGAGCCTACCGAGGGTTCCGCAGACATCACCCACCTCCGTCTTACTACTGACCACTCTGGGTTCAATCCTGTTGAAGCCGCACGTGTTCTCTCCAGTGGAGCACGTGTTGAGTACATGTGCCGGGACTTAGGACAAGCCGCAATGTACTCGCATGCTGTGGTTGATGGAATCCCAACCTACCAGTTCATCGACCCCCGCACTATTCCTGGAACATACGCGACCACAGCAAGTGGTCAGGTAGCGCACTACATCACCGACCCAATCAGTCTACAGCAGCTCAACATGTCGCGATCTATGGGTGACTGGGCTGCTGTTGGGTCCCGCCTCGGAGCTTTCATCATTGCTGAACCTAGTGTCAATGTTGTGACCTTCCCTCCTGGAACTCGTGTCCGCCTCGTCACTGGATCAGACGGCTACTTCAACTGCATCCCTGAGTCGGCGCAGTTTGCCGTTGCCTCCAAGACCATGGAGGAGGTTATCACTGACGGGTTCGCGGCTGCCTATCGCCTATTCCCAGGTCGCACACCTGGCACTTCAAGCGGCGACAACCTCACTGTTCTGGTGTATGATAGCGAGCCGCTTCCCTAGATCATCATTGGTCTCTGCACCCCACTCGCTGTTTCTTTTATTTTAAGTTTCATGTCGTATAAATAGATTTTAATTTTACTAAAAAATTGAAAAAAATAGTTTATACAATTGTCTAAAATTTGGTATGTCGCTCTCGCAAGAATTTAATTATTATTATACCGAGTCTGCCCTTACAGGCGGAACAACTTCTGAACCAGTTGAGAAAAATATTGCACCTAAAAATACTGGATCCATGTCCAAAATTGGTCAAGTGTGTTTCATTAGCGAAAAACTAGGTGGTTCAGGTTCGTTACGTGCGGAAAACCAAGATGCCCTTGTATTTGGTACTATCACAGTAGAAGGAATTTCTGCTTTTGTGATAGTAGTATGTGATGGTCACGGAGAACAAGGACAATATTATGCCGATCAAGTTTCTAGTTTAGTATGGGACAGAGTTAAAGATAGATTGATTGAAGTTATTGGTGATCCAATTTTTACCCTGCATACAATTTTTATCGCAACCAATTTAGACTGCCAATATTTTGGCCTCGGCGGTACCACTTGTACTGTAACTATCATTATGGATGAGCGTATCATATGCGCCAACTCTGGTAATTGTGAAGCTATCGCAGTGATTAATTGTTCACCAGAAAATATTGAAGTCAAAGTCAATGATGAACCTTTTTCTTTTCCTTCACCTGAGGGTTCACCTACTATCACGCATATTCGCTTAACAACTGAACACACTGGATATAATCCCAAAGAAGCCATGCGTGTTCGGGCCGCTGGAGCAACTGTTGATTATAAATGTCTTACTAGAGATCCTAGTATGACTAGATCTCCTATGTACGCATATGGTGGTGCATTTATCCCTGGTCAAGATATTTCCGGAACATATAAGATAAATGCTAGTGGTCGTCTGGCACATAACATTAGAGATGTGTACTCAGGTGAATATCGTACTGTCACAAGATCTTTTGGTGATTGGGGACTTAATTTCATAATTGCCCAACCGGATATCACTGATGTAACCTTTCCTGCTGGTACTCATGTTCGCCTCGTTACTGGATCAGATGGCTACTTTAACTGCATTTCTGAGTCTAAACAATTTGTTGTTGCAGCTTATGACCCAATTGATGAAGTCGTCTCAACTGGTTTGTCTGAGGCCTACAACTTGTTTCCTGGATCTATATTTGGAACAACAAATGCTGATAACCTTACTGTTCTGGTGTATGACAGCGAGTCAGTTGCATAAATCATCATTGGTCTTAGGATCCCACACGCAGTTTCTTTTAACTTATCGCATCTATTGATTTTTCCCTTATCTAAAAATAATAATTAATATTTATTATTTTAAGTTAATATTAAATTTAATTTTATAAATTTAGCTTTTGTTTTAGTTTAAGGTATTTGTCTTTATATTTAAGATATTTATCTTTATAATTAGATAAATTTTTTGCTGCTCCTCCTATAGCAATTGCCCTAATTCTGGCAATAGGAGCAATATTTCTTGCTCC